>Ga0073928_10000712_pt1 | contig 71626 bp, 64 predicted proteins | sample PaiPotPPA55metaG_FD_76969 | JGI IMG/M metagenome (GOLD analysis project Ga0073928, IMG submission 76969) | Iron sulfur acid spring bacterial and archeal communities from Banff, Canada, to study Microbial Dark Matter (Phase II) - Paint Pots PPA... ...
ATCCCCAAATCTTAAGCCGCCCATTCCCCCAACCCCCCGCATCTTTCCCTCGGCCTCCAAATTTTGTGAGAGGCCGAGGGGAAAGATGCTCACTTTGAGCCTTTCTCCAGATACAAGGGCCGCTCGTGAGCGGCCTCTCTGCGGAAGCCCCCGCAGGCTCAGGCACCCTTAAGCAGTCTCCAGGTGCCCTAAGCTAACAGGCGCCCCTAGGCTAAGATGACGATCGCTCGACGGCTCTCGGCACGGTCGCTAGATAATCGAACGACAGCCAGCCGCGCAGCGGGTCGACTCGTGCGATACGGACTCGGATCTGCGTCTGGCTCGAAACGTTAGGCGCACCGCGCAACGCGCCACGCACGGCATAATCGTCGAGTTCCGCGCTCACTCCGTCGCGAGTGACAGTGGCCGCGAGTTCGCGGCCGACCGCATGACGCTGCAAGTAGCGTAACGTCCAGTAGCGCCGCGCCCGGCGCTCCAGTTCCTTGGCCTCCGTCTCAGCATTCTCCGTATTCGCCAGCACCGCGAGTATCCCGTCGGCGTCGTAAGGCGGTGCCGAAGAGTCCGCGAGCGCGCTCACCAGTTGGCGCTGCAATACCAAGTCGGCGTAGCGCCGGATGGGCGAGCTGAGTTGCGCGTAACATTGCAGCCCCGCTCCCGCGTGGTACTCAGGGTAGACCGACAGGCGCGCGCGCACCGCGCCGGAATCGCCGGCCGCCGGCTGCACCCGGTAAATGATCGGGATGCGCCGCTCGGCGGCATAGCTCGCCGCGACGAAATTGTTCAACACCATGAACTCCGCTACCAGGAGGCGGCTGGGCGAGTTGTTGTTGTCGATGATTTCGATTTCGATCTCGTCGCCATGCACCCGCACCTTCGGCTCGCGCCGCTGTACCAGGATCGCACCGGCTCGCTTGCGCCGCTCGCGAAGCTCGAGCGCCGCTCCATACATCCGCCTAAGCGCCGTCGCCACCTCGTCCTCGGCCCCTTCGGCCCCGCCAAGGATGCGGTCCGCCTGTGCGTAGCTGAGGCGCCGGCCGATCCTGAGATTGCGCGGACTGATGGCGCTCTCGAGCAATTCGCCATGCGGGCCCAGCAGCACCGACGTGCTCAGCACCGGACGGCGTTCGCCGGCGGTCAGGCTCGCCCGTCGGCAGCAGATTTCATCGGGGAGCATCCGGACCGTCGTCTCCGGCAGATATACCGTGGTGGAGCGCGCGGCCGCCTCGCGATCCATCGCACCGCCCCGCGCGACGAAATCCGCGACCAGCGCGATGTGGATGCCGACCCGCAACTGGCCGTCCGCCGTCACTTCGCAACTGAGCGCGTCGTCGACCTCGAGCGTCTCTTCGTCGTCGATAGTGAAGGCGATCGGCCCGTCAATCGCAGCGCGTTCGATCGGTGTGATCGTGGCCGCTTCGACCTCGGCCGCTTCGCTGAACTGGGTCGCAAGGGCGCCGATCGCCGCGAACCGAGGGGCCGGAGGTGCTGCGCCGAGACGATCGAGGACTTCGAAAGCGACCTCGGCCGGATCGACGTCGGGCGCCGCCTGCCCGAGCATCACGGTCAGTTCCTGGCTCCGGGTGGAGGGATTCTTGAGATAACGCTGCAACTCGGCAATCAACGGCGCGGCTTCCTCGGATGAAACAGCGGTGCCGTTGGTGCCGGAATCATTCGCGATGACCGCGCTTAAGAGATCGCGTGTGCGGCGCCCCTCCTCGCTGCGCATTCGCACCCGGCTCTCCTGCACGCGCAGCCGTTCGACCTGCTCGGGGCTGCGCACCATGAATTCGCGGTTGCGGCGGACAAAATAGATGCGATCGGCGATCAGCGCCTCGAGCATCACGGCCGCGCCCGCGCTGGAGCGGCGGCCGAAGAACAGCTCGGCCAAGTCCTCCGCGGTGAACGCGCGGCCCTGCTCCTGCACGACTTCCCACAACAGCGTGAGGTCGAGTTCGGCGCGCAAGCGCGCCTTCTCCTCCTCCAACGCCGCGATTCGCGCGGCCGGATCGCCGTCGCCCTCGGCGCGGGCCGCGCCGTGGCGCATCATGACCAATTCGCGCGCGATGGTGCGCTCGTGCCCGAGGTGGTCGCGAATCACCAGTTTCTCGCCCTGCTCGCGCATCACGAACCCTGGATGGAGCCCGCCTTGGTCGAGATACTCGATCATCGAGCCTGTGTATTTTATTGCTGAATTCACCGGTCTCCCTATTGTGACGGCCACCGCGAGCGAAGACCATATGCAAAGCCCGTCCCGCGGCTTTGCCGTGCGCGCGGCGCGCGGGAAAAGGCGGCGGCCGGAGATGACTTGGTGACGATCCCGACTTTGGTTGCGAACTCCTTTCTCGAGGACCTTGCGCTGGTGCTATGCGTGGCCGCGGTCACCACAGTCATTTTCCACACGCTGCGCCAGCCCGCCGTCGTCGGTTACCTGGTCGCCGGTATGATCGTCGGGCCTTACACGCCTGGAATACTCGTCGATGCGAGCCGTATCCACGGCGTCTCCGAGCTCGGCGTGATCCTACTGATGTTCACGCTCGGTTTGGAGTTCAGCATCCGCCGCCTGCTGCGCCTGGGTCCGCGCGCCGCCTTTATCACCGCCGTGCAGGTCGGCCTGATGCTCTGGCTCGGCTACGTCTGCGGGCGCGCCCTGGGATGGAGCGAGCTCGAGAGCATTTTCACTGGCGCGCTGCTCTCGATCTCCTCCACCACGATCGTGGCCAAGGCGTTCGCCGAGCAGCAGGTCGGCGGTGACCTTCGCGACCTCGCGCTGGGCGTGCTCCTGTGCGAAGACCTGGTCGCGGTCATCATGCTGGCGGTGCTGACACCGCTCGGCGCCGGGGCGGCGCTGAACGCCGGGGCGCTCGAATGGACGGGCTTGCGTCTCCTGATCTTTCTGCTGGTGATTGTCGGTGGCGGAATTCTGCTGATTCCGCCGCTGATGCGGTTCGTTGCGCGGATGGGCCGCGACGAGACGCTGGTCGTCGCCAGCGTTGGGATTTGCTTTGGCTTCGCGATGGAGGCCGAGCGGGCCGGCTACTCGGTCGCATTGGGCGCTTTCCTGGCCGGCTCGCTGGTAGCGGAGTCGGGCGTGGCCGAGCGTCTCGAAGAGCTGGTCCGGCCGCTGCGCGATGTCTTCGCCGCGGTGTTCTTCGTCTCGGTCGGGATGATGATCGACCCGCAGCTCATCGCAGCGCACTGGCACGCGCTCGCGCTCCTGATCGGCGTTCTGATTGTCGGCAAGACCGTGGGCGTTACGCTGGGCGCGATGCTGGCCGGGACGGCAGCGCCGCTCGCCGTGCAGACCGGGTTGAGCCTCGCCCAGATTGGCGAGTTCTCGTTCATCATCGCCGGCGTCGGAATCCAGACCGGCGCCGCAGACCCGTTTCTCTACTCGGTCGCCGTCGCGGTCTCGGCCGTCACTACCTTCACCACGCCCTTCATGATTCGCGCCTGCGGACCGGTCGGCGCGATGGTCCAGCGTCGCGCGCCGCATGCATTGGCGCGCCTGCAGCGCGTGTATGACGGATGGGTCGAGCGGATCAACGCCGGCCATGCCGCCTCGGATGGCCGTCCGGGCGTTGCGGCGCCGGCCTTCTTCCTCGTCGCGGGCGCGGTCTGTCTCGCCGCAGTTGTGGTCGCTCTGGATTTCGCGGGGCGTCCGATCGAGAAAATCATAATTGCCCACGGAATCGCGCCAGCGCACGCCGCCACTGCAGCCGACCTTCTGGCGCTCGCCGTGGCGGTGATCGGGATGGCTGCGATGATGTTCGGCGCGCGCCAGCTCGCGAGAAGGCTCGCGGATCATCGCGTGCCGGCTGGCGAGTTCACGCTACAGGACTGGGAGCGGAGCGTGATGATGGAAATCCTGCAACTCGCGATCATGATCTGCGCCGGGCTGCTGCTGCTCGCGGTGCTGCAGCCGTTTCTGCAGATTCGCGAGGGCGTGGCGATCGTCGTGCTGATGTTGTCCGCGGTCGTCGTGGTGCTATGGCGCGGCGCTCGCCGCCTCGCGGCCACCGGCTCCTAGTGCGACCCCGGCTAATAAGTCATAACAAGACTTATCATCCTGAGCACGCGGCCCTCCGCGGATTTAAAATTGTCGTATGAAAAAATCCTCATAAAGATTTCAGGGCTTATGTGATGGCTGGTAAAACAATAAGCGTCGAGGTGCCCGACGAGCTATGGGCCGCGCTGAGCGAAGTGGCCGAGGCCTTCGGCATTTCCAGCGCCGAGGAAGCCGCGGTGATAGCGATCGCCGAATGGACCGCGCGGCGCAAATCGGAATTCGACGATCGCGACCCCGCGCAGCGATACTTCGTCAACCAGGCGCTCGACGAGCTCGCCGCTGGCGCAGAGAAAAAGAAGTAGTAGTAAGTTTTCGCGCGGAAGATGCGCGGCTACGACCAACGGCCAACTTACTAGCGCCAAGGCTCGCGCATCACTTCGGTGTCGCCGGTCTCCTGGTTGACCAGCAAAAACTCGACTTCGTGATAGCTGCCCTTGGGAAAAAACACGTAGCCACTGACCGTGAAATCGTGCCGGATCTCGCCGCCCTGCAGCGCCAGCGCCCCGAGTTGCGCGTTGGCCTGCTGATCGGCCTTGCTGGCGCCGTTTTGCACTCCGCTGACGATCCCTGAGCCGCCGCCGAACGCGGCGCCGACTATCGCACCGCTCGCGGCTCCGCCGATGCCCGAGAATTCGTTCACCACCGACCCTATCGCCGCTCCGAGGCCCGCGCCCAGCGCTCCCTCCGCGACCCCGCCCACCACGCCGCTGGTCAGCGCGGCCTTGAGTTCGCCCGAGCCGCCGGCCTGGCGTGCCGCCTCGCCCGGCGGCAGCGGCGCGATTCGCGCTCCGGAATCGTTGAGCGCGAAAATCTGGCTCGGCACGATCGAACGTGGCACGTCGCTGCCGTTGGCGACCGAGATGTAGACCGGCTGCACATCGCCGATCGGAGCGCCCGGTTGCGTGGTCACGTTGAGTTGGCCTTGCTGCGGCGTAGCCACGATCTGCGGCGCGTTCTTGATCGGCGCTGAGGCGATCCCGCATCCCGCCACCGCAAACGCCATCAGGAGTCCCAGCCGCTTCATCGATAGCAGGATTTGCGAGAGGAGTTTCTGCGAGCGGCGAATTTGCGTGGCAGCCGTCATGCTTCATTGTAACTCCGGGCAGTACGATGCGATCAAGCGTTACGTGATGCTTTACCGGCAAATCGCGCGGCTGCCACTCGAGGGCGGGTCCGGGGAGGGGTGGTCCGCCGAGGATGGTCGCGTGAGGCGGCTTGCGCCGGCCTTCCCGCGCCGTGCAGAATCGCCCTCTCCGCCTCGGAGGGCGATTTCGCACCGGAGCCCTGCGACAAGGCAATAGTTATGACGGAGCAGACGTCCCCAGATATGATTGGCGCGGCCGGCGCCAAGCAGCAGCTCGCAACCGGATGTCTCTATTTGTTCGCCCTGCCGTTTGTCGGCTTCGGCATGTTCGCCCTGATGTGGTCGATTCGGTATTTGCTCGCCGGCAACCTGGCGATGACCGCATACACGGCGACGTTCGCGGTCGTCTTCGGCGGCGTCGGTTTCGGGCTGGTCTACTTAGTTCGCCGAGGCGCGCAACTCACCAAGGCGCGCGACCGGCTGCGCGCGGCCAACCCGGACCAGCCGTGGCTCTGGCGCGAGGATTGGGTCGCCGGGCGCATCCCCGCCTCGATCGGCAACAGCGCGGTCGTGCTCTGCGGCTGCGCTATCCTTTGTTTCGCTGCCAGCGCGCCGGTGGTCTACGCGATACCGCGCGAGTTGGCCAGGCATAACAACCTCGTCCTGCTGGTCCTGCTGTTTCCGCTGGCCGGCCTTGCGCTGTTGGGACAGGCGGTGCGAGCAGCGGCGCGATGGCGCGTCGTGCGTGGGTCGGCCTTCGAGATGGACTCCGTGCCGGGCCAGGTCGGCGGGACGCTTGCGGGCAAAATCACGCTGCCGGCCGAGCTAAGGCCCACCGGCAATTTCACGCTCGGCCTTAAATGCGTCAATCGGGTGACGTCCAACAATAGCGGCAGCAACTCTGCCTCGACCTGGGAACACGTGCTGTGGAACGACGAACAGACGGCGTCGTCGGACGGCGCAAACGTGCCGGTCGCGTTTTATGTTGCGCCCGACACGCCGGCGTCTGACTATTCCAATAGCAACAACGAAATCATCTGGCGGCTTAGCGCCAGCGCGCCCACCGCGGCCGGCAAATTCGATGCGCAATTTGAGGTGCCGGTCTTCAAAGTGTCGCAAACCGCCGAGCAGCAGCGCCGGGCCGAAGCCGTGCGCGCGGCCGAGCATCAGCAGGTCGAGAGCTACGTGCATCCGGAGGCCTCGCGGATCACGATGCGCCAGACGCCGGGCGGTGCGACCGAGGTTTATTTCCCGCCGCTGCGGAGCCCCGGCGCGACGGTCGCGACGATGGCGTTCACGGCAATCTGGAGCGCGATATTCTGGCTGATACATACGTTGCATGTGCCGCTCATCTTCGTCATCGGATGGGGCTTCTTCGACGTTATCCTGGTGCTGATTCTGCTGAGCCTGCTCGCGACGGTGCGGGTGCGCATCGGCGATGGAGCGGTTACGATACAGAAGGCGTTGTTGGGGCTCGTGTATTCGCGGCGGCGAATCGCAGCGAGCGACGTTTCGGGCGTAGCCGCGGTTGCGGGGATGACTGTCGACAATACCGTTTACAGCCAGCTCCGGCTGAGTTATGGCGGCCATCGGAAGTACGATTTTGCCGACGGCATCCGAGACAAACGCGAGGCCGACTGGCTAGCCGATCAGATAAGCCAGCGGCTTGGGCTCAAGCAGCAGTGAAATGTCTGGATAGCGCGTTCAGGAAACGCCGGGGTGGCGAAATGGCAGACGCAGGGGACTTAAAATCCCCTGGCCGAAAGGCCGTGCGGGTTCAATTCCCGCCCCCGGCACCAATAAAATCAAAAGGTTTTATCCGGTCGACCGACATCGAGACGGGGCTCTGACGACCACGTTTGACCTAGTTTTGCGGCTTTCTATTTGGTCGTCCATGTAAAGGCTACGATTTTCCAGATATCGCCAGTCTTCAGTAACACCACATTGGCCAAACCATTGTACCGTACAGGCTTGCTGCGTTCTTTGAAGTCCACCACGACCGGCACGACGACATTCGCGCGATCGCCATCGACTTCTTGGCTCAGCGGCTTCCGAACCATGAAATCGAAGTCGGTATACTTGTGTTTTGTACTATCCGTCGCGAAATCGGCCATCCATTCCTTAAACGCCGTTGTTCCGTGCCAGTAGAATGGCGGAAACGCATCTGTCACGGAGGGCTGTTCGACGAAGAGCACGGACGCTCCCGCTATGTCATTCTTGTTGACATCGCTGAAAAGATTTTTGACCACCGCTACGACAGCAGAGGTGTTGGATTCGGCACCGGCGCTTAGCGTGTTCGCTCCGATTACGAAAGCGAGCGCAATCATCACAGATATGTTTCGCTTCATCCGGTTACCTCCTTTAAATTTTCGTCACTGCCATTTAGCAGAGCCAGATGGCAAAAGAAAACCGGGCGAGCCTCTCACTAGTCAAATGTGGATCTCATCGATTCTTGAGAGCTTCCAGTTCGTCGAGCGTGCGCGGCCAGTCGTCGTGCAGCAGGCGCGAAAAAGCGCGATCGGCGAGCAGCCGGCCACCGGTCTGGCACGGCGCACAGTAGTCAGTCTCGTTGCTGGCATAGCGGATGCGCTGGATCCTGGCCCCGCAGCGTGGGCACGGTTTGCCATAGCGGCCGTGGACCGCCATCTCAGGCCGAAATGCGGTAACCTTCTCGGGAAAAGCTCCGGCCGCTTCCGCCCGCAGGCGATCGGTCCATTCGAGCAGCGTCGCGCGGGTCGCCTCATATAGCCGCTCGATCTCCTGCACGCTCAGCTTTTGCGTCATCGCGATCGGCGAAAGCTGCGCGCGATGCAGAATCTCGTCCGAATACGCATTGCCGATACCGCTCAGAATGTGCGGGTCGGTGAGCGAGCGCTTCAGCGTGTGATTGGCCCCGCGCAACGCGCCGGTGAATGCGGCGAGGCTCGCCTCGAGCGGTTCGATAGCGCCGGCGCTCAGCGATTGCAGGCCGGCCTCGCCCGCGACCACGTGGAGCGAGGCGCGGCGCTGTGTCCCCGCTTCTGTGAGCCACAGCCATCCGTTATCGAACTCGAACGTGGCCAGCATGTTTCGGATGCCCAGCTTGGGAGCGGAAGTGCTCCAGTGGAGCCGGCCAGCGATCTTGAGATGCAGGACGAGCCACAAGTCGCCTGCGACGCCGACGGCGATCTGCTTTCCCAGCCGCCGAACATCGTGGACAGTTCCGCCAACGGCCGAGCTCAGTGGAGGATCGGCGGTGCGCAGCAGGAACGGCGATTTCACCACTGCACGGTCGAGCTTGTGGCCGACGACGCGCGTTCTAATCGCCTCGACGTATACGGTGACGTCAGGTAGTTCCGGCATCGGAGTTCTCGCGCGCCGCTCTGCCAGGATCGGCGCCGCCCATGCTAACTTTACCCGGTTCGATGATTTTATGCCGAATCACTGCTAGAGAGGACGGCCGATGAACTACTTTCTCGCCAAGACCGACCCGGAGACTTATTCTATCGACGATTTCGAGCGCGAGAAGCGCACGCCGTGGGACGGCGTGACCAATGCGCAGGCGGTTCGCGCGATCCGCGAGATGCGTCCGGGCGACCGCGTCTTCATCTACCATAGTGGCGGCGCCTCCAGCGTGGTCGGGATGAGCGTCGTGAGGTCCGAGCCGCGGGACGATCCGAAGAACCCCAAGTCGGCGGTGGTCGATCTGGAATTCGCCGAACGCCTCGATCCTCCCGTGACGCTGGCGGAGATCAAGCAGTCGGGCAAGTTCGGCGACTGGGCGCTGGTACGGCAGGGGCGGCTCTCGACCATGGCGGCGCCGGAGAAGTTCGTGGCCTGGATGCGCGAGCGGTGTCCCAAGGCCAAAATTTGAAACGATAGTGCCTATTGACTAAGCGTTATGATGTCGCCGTGGCGCTCCTCGCTCACTTCCATACCCCTGATTCGTAGCAACATGCCGGAACAACAATTATGACAGGTAGTCCTTCGCGGTCCGCTCCAGGGCCTGCTCCGCATTGTTGCGGTCGAGCACCGGAGACAAAATCAACCGATGAGCGCCCGCCTCCGCGTACTCCGCCAACGCGCGTTTTGGATCTTGCGGTTGCAGCTCGGGCTGCTGCAGGAAGGTAATTGTGATCTCGAGCTGGCTAAAATCCCGTCCAGCCTCGGCGCATAACTGTTTCATCACGGCAAGATCGCTAGCCAGGTCCTTGGGAGGCAACGTCACCGGCATCCATCCGTCGCCTATCGCGACCGTGTCGTGGATGGCGCGTTCGCGTTTCCAGTTGAGCCCGCCGGCTCCGATGAAGATCGGCGGATGCGGCTTGTGCGCCGGTTTCGGATTGGAGATGACTGCCGGAAATTTCAGGAACCGGCCGTCGAAACTAGCCTCGGGTTTGGTCCACAACTCCTTCATCGCGCGCACGTACTCGCGCGTGATCGGCCAGCGTCGCGGAAAGTCAACGCCCATGATTTCGGATTCTTCTGCCTGCCATCCGGCGCCGATGCCGAAGAGAAACCGGCCGCCCGAGTAGTAATCCAAAGTCGCGACTTCTTTCGCCAGCGCCAGTGGATGGCGTTCCGGCACCAGGCATATCCCCGTGCCCAGCTTCAGCGTCCGGGTCACCGAAGCCATCATGCCCAACAGCACGAAGGGATCGGGAAAGCGCGTGTACACGTCGGGAATTTTTCCGTCGAGCGCAGGGTAGGGCACCTTGGTATTCACGGGAATGATCGCGTGCTCGGGCGCCCAGATGGATTCGAAACCTAACTCTTCGCATCTGCGGGCGACCGAAACGGGGTCCAGCGTCATTTCCGACAGCAGCACGAGTATTCCGATCTTCATCTGTTCCTCCTATGCGTGAATCCCGCCGCGACCTTGTTTTATCTGGGCTCCCGACACATGTGTTACGCTTGCGGATCGCGCCTAGTAAGTTCGCCTAGTAAGATCTTGGCAACCCTAGCAGATGCTCGGCGACGTAGCTCAAGACCAGGTTGTTGGAAATTGGGGCGGTACGGTAAAGGCGCGCCTCCCGCCATTTGCGCTCGACGTGATACTGCTTTGTGAAGCCGTATCCGCCGAGAGTATTCATCGCCGCTTCGGCGGCCTCCCATGCAGCCTCCGTCGCCAGGTACTTTGCCATGTTGGCTTCGCCGCCGCACGGTTGATTGGCGTCGAAGAGCGTCACCGCCTTGAGCCGCATCAACGAGGCGGCCTCGACCGACACATGTGCCTTGGCGATCGGAAATTGCACGCCCTGGTTCATTCCGATGGCGCGGTCGAAGACCCTGCGTTCGTTGGCATAGCTGACCGCATGCTCCACGAACCAGCGGCCGTCGCCGATCGACTCGCTTGCGACCAGGATGCGTTCCGCGTTGAGCGAGCTCAGCAGATAATGGAAGCCCTTGCCTTCTTCTCCGACGAGCGCCTCGCGAGGCACGGTCAAGTTATCGATGAAAAGCTGGTTGGTGCCGTGGTTGATCATGGTCGCGACAGGTACGGCTTTGATCGCGTCGCCGTACTTGCGCAAGTCGACCAGAAACAGGCTCATGCCGTCGGTCTTCTTCTTTACTTCGTCGAACGGAGTGGTGCGCGTCAGCAGCAATAGCATGTCGGAATGCTGATAACGCGAAGTGAAAATCTTGCTACCGTTGATTACGTAGTTGTCGCCGGCGCGCTTCGCGAAGGTCTTGATCCTGGGCGTCTCTGAGCCCGCATCAGGCTCGGTCACGCCGAAAGCCTGCAGCCGCAACTCGCCTGAAGCGATACGCGGTAAATAGCGACGCTTCTGCTCCTCGCTGCCATGCTTGAGCAGCGAGGCCATCGTGTACATCTGGGCGTGACAGGCGGCAGCGTTGCCTCCGGAGTGATTTATCTCCTCGAGAATTATCGAACCGTCGAGCATCGTCAGCCCGGCCCCGCCGTATTCCTGCGGGATGAGCGCGGCAAGCCATCCGGCCTCGCTAAGCGTGCGCACGAACTCCTCGGGATAGGCGCTACGCTCGTCACACTGGCGCCAGTAGTCATCGCCAAATCGAGCGCACAGGCTTGAAACCGCCTCGCGAATTTCCCGTTGGCCGCTCGAAAATTCGAAATCCATTAGGCCTCGTTACATAGTCAGATTGCGCAAGGCCGCAATCATTTGCGAAAGGCCGGAATCACATGCTTCGCCAGGTCGCGGAAGGGACCCTCGGCGAAGTCCGGACCGGGCACGATGTTGATCTCCTTGATTCCGATTTTTTCCAGGTCACGAATCTGCGCGATTATCTCTTCCGGCGTTCCTACCAATCCAGTCGCTCGGATCGCGTCGGGCGTGACGTAGCGCCGTTCCTCGGGTTGCACGAAAGTCGCGTGGCCGTCATGGATCTGACGAAATCTTGCGTTCTCCGGCAAGGTGTAACTATCCACGCGCTTTACATAGTCGCTCCAGACGTCGCGGAAGTAGGGCGGAATCAGCGCGTCGTTCTTCCCCTCCTTTTTCCAGATCTCATAGAAGAAATGCAGCTCGCAGGTCACCCACGGGCCGGTTTCATCGATGACGCGTTCGCTGGTCAGCCGTTCCCCCGGCTTGAGCACCGAGGCCGCCGTAAAAAGCACGACGTGGAAGTCGGAATCCACCTTGCGCCCAACCGCCTGCGCGCCGGTCCGAATATGCGAGAGCCGGGATTGGAGGTCTTCGGTGGTCCTGCCAATCGTGGTCCATCCGTCGCCGTACGCGCCGGCGGCCTCGCATGCCTTGGGGCCGTTGGCCGCGACGTAGATCGGAATGTGGTTGTCGAGGTTGATGAAGTGGCGGTCGCGATGCAGAAACTTTATCTCGCGCGTCTTTCCGCCATAGGTGTAGTTGACCGCCTTGCCGTCGAGCAGTTCGCGCGTCACGCGCAGGTATTCCCTGAAATCCTTGACGCCGATCGGATCCTGTCCCATCACGCGCATCGCCGTATGGCCGGTGCCGATTCCCAGGAACACGCGCCCCGGAGCGATTTGATTGATCGAGGCTACGGAATGCGCGGTCACCGGAGCGATTCGGGTACCTGCTATCGCTACGCCGGTGCCGAGCTTGATTCGCTTGGTGCTCGCAGCCGCCAGCGCCATCGTCGCGTAGCAGTCGGACCAGATCATCTGCGAATCCGGCACCCACGCGCGATCGTAACCGAGCTCTTCGGCCAGCCGAATTTGCGCGGGTGACTTTTCAATATGAGTTATTACTGTTACGCCAAATTCCATTTGCTTCCTCTGTAGCTATACGCGTATCGATTCGTCGCGTTGCGGGGCCCGCTTGAGCGCGTTGAGGTCGACCAGCGAATCGCGCTGAGTGCCCGCCGTGTGTGCGCGCGACCCAGGCTCGCGCTCGAACGGATCCACGATTCCCAATTCCTTGGCGATCTCGCGCATCGCCGGGAGCACTTCCTGGCCGAGCAGGCGCGTGCTGGTCATCCGCTGCTCCAGCGTCAGCGGCCCCTGCGCCTGGAACAGCCCAAAGATCCCGGGATGCAGCACCTCCATGATCAGGCGCAGCTTGGGCAGCACCGACTTCGGAGTCCCGATGATGATCTGCAGGCCGTCCTGCGCCTTCTGGTAGGTCCCGTAGATTTTGCGCTTCGCCTCCTCCAGGCTGACCTCGCCGCGACGCAGCTTGCCGCGCGTGTCTTTCCCGTGATGGTCGTCGCCCATGTCCTTGAGTTTCTCGCTGGTGAGGCCGAGAAAGCCGTAGTCGGAGGCCTGTCGCGCGAGACGGCGCGTTGCTTCCTTGGAATTGTAGCCCGGCGGCAAAGTCCATTCAGGGCGCGAGAAGTTCGCGGCGCCGCCGCCGAAGAGCGCGGCCTTACCGAGCTCCTGCGCCTTTTCCTCCGTCTCGGCGACGAAGATCTGCTGCAGGTAGCCGAAGTTCTCGCTCCCGGCCGTGTAGCCTTCCTGCATCGCGGTGTCGCCGTACAAATTCCACAGCTCGACCGTTGATTGCAGCGCGGTGCCCAGTCCGATGTATGGATAGCGATGCTGCGCGCACCACACGACGGTCTCCGGGCTGATCACGCCGGGAATCCATATCGGCGGGCGCGGTTTCTGATAGGGCAACACCCACGGATTAATGAAGCGATACGTGAAATGCTTGCCTTCCCATCGAAACGGCCCGGGACGCGTCCATGCCGCGATCACGACGTCGTGCGCCTCGTTGAAATACTCGCGATTGTAGGCCGGATTGGCGTTGTTGAAAATTTGTTCGCTGCCGGCGCCGCGGACCCATCCGGGCACCAACCTGCCCTTGGAGATAAGATCGATTTCCGCCAATTCTTCCGCCATGCGGAGCGGATTTCTGAGCGTCGGCAGTGGATTGCCCAGCAGCACGATACGCACCTTCTTGGTGATTCGCGCGAGGATCGCGGCCTCGACGTTCATCACCGCGCCCATGCAGAACGGGGTGCCATGATGCTCATTGAGCATTACGCCATCGAAGCCCATCTCCTCGGCATAGACGGCTTCGTCCAGATATTCGTTGTACAGCCGCGAGCCGACTTCGCGATCGAAAAAGCGATTCGGAACTCCGAAGAAACTGCGATTCTTGATTACCTCGTCCTCTGGAACTTCGCGGTAAGGACGTTCGGTGAAATACATTATATGCATGGCTTGTCTCCTTCAGCTCACGCTATAGTCCGGCTCAGGCCAGGAATTCTTTGACCAGTTTGATGAACTCGGCCGATTTTTCGATCTCCGGCCGATGGCCGCAATGATCGAAAATCGTCACTCGCGTCTCAGTATTCTCGAGCGCCCGCTTGTAGGCTTGCGCAGCGCTGACCGGCACTAGCGCATCCTCGCGACCCCATACGATCTGCGTCGGCAGGCCGCTAACGCCTTGCAGAAAATGCGGCAGGCCCTGACTATGAAGAATTGGCTCCCAGGCGATGCGCGCGGTTTCGGTGCGCGCGTCCTCGAAAGCCTCGAACTGCTCCGGAGTTCGCTCGCCCCCGTAGAGTTTGGCGAACTCCGGCGTGTTCTCCGGATCATGGACGCTCAGGTTGAGCGGTGTGCGCTGCGTGACCACGAAGAGGTCGAAGATTTCGCCCTCCGGCGGTTTTATTCCCAGCGGCGCAACCAGCACCATCTTGCGGAATTGTCGCGGGTTAGCGGTCGCCATCTCGGCCGCGGCCCATCCGCCGAGCGAGAATCCGATCACGTCGACCGGCGCGAGATTCATGTCGCGCAGCATCCACGAGTAGAAGAGCCCCAACTCGTGGACGTTGCGGATTGCTTCGACGCGCGGCGACTTGCCGAATCCGGGCTGAATCGGGATGAGGAGTGTGCGCTCCTTGGCCAGCGCCGCGTGCCAGTTCAGCCATCCCGGATGTCCCATCTCTTCGTGCAGGACGAGCAGGGGTTTTCCCTGGCCGCCTTTGATAATTGCGAGGTCAGTCCCCGCTACGTGGGTGATTTCCTCGGTCCAATCTCCTGCCATCTGTTCAACCTCCGTTGCTGCACAGCGGTTAGCGCCCAGCGGTCGCGTCCGACTGCGACATCTTTAAACCACATTTTCCACTATTTCGGCCAACGCACGAAGCGTACCGCCGGACGTAGGCATCGGACCCACTTCCCGAAAGCGCCTACGTCGAGCCTCTTCGCGCGCCATGCGGCATCCGAATTCGCACTTCAGCTTCGGACGCCGGTCCCTCTCATCTGAAGCCGGAATTGGTATTCAGTCGAACGAACCCGGCTCGAATTCATGGCCGTACATATCCTCGGTATAGTATTCCGACTGATGCGTGGCGGGTCTGGCGCCCCATCCGTACTCCCACATCCAGCCCGAAGGATTGCCGACGTAGAACGAAAACATGTGGTCATTCGAGTGTTTGCCGGGAGTAATCCTGATCGGCAATTTGTGTTTGCGAACCAGGTCGTAAGTGAGGCCAACGTCATCGAGCGTGTCCACTTCTATCATCAGATGATTGATCCGCTTCTTGATCCCGCCAATTCCAAACGCCACCGAATGGTCGCGCTCGTTGCAATGCATGAAGACCGGCGTGGCGACATGCTTGCCCATCTGGAACTTGTACTCTACGCCGCCGCGCATCCCGAGCGCGTTATAGAACCGAATTGCGGCGGGGACGTCCTTCTCACGTATGATGCAATGTCCCAAGCCGCCAGCATCGGTCTTGAAGCGCCCGTACATCCCGCGGCCCGGATGAAAGGGCTTGCTGAACTGAACGTGGGGACCCTGAAATATCTCGATCGGATTGCCATCCGGGTCGTTGAGCTTCAGCACTTCGAGGACGTGACGCTCGGCGGCTTCTTCATCCGAGCCGACGCGGAATTGAATTCCCGCCGAGGAGAGTTGGTGCTGCATCTCACCGAATTCAGCGGGCCCTGCCACCCGGAAGCCCAGGTACATCAGGTCATCGCTGTCGTCGGCGTGGAGCACGATGCGATGATGCCAGTAATCCATCCGGAGGTAGCAGCGGTCGCGCTCTTCGTCCTCGAGCAGTTCCATGCCGATGATCCGGGCGGCAAAGTTTTTCCATTCATCGGGATTCTTCACCCCGACACCCATGTAGCTCAGCTCGGTTACCTGGACCATTGATGCGCCTCCTGCGATTGGCGAAACGTTCGGAGCGATCTATTGGACCTATCAAAGGGCCGAATCTAACTCTATAGGACAGCCAGCTACGCCGGGCAATGGAGGGCGTCGGGCATTTGCAGCCGTTGTCGGCGGTCATCTAGACTCCGCCTGCAGACCCCACTGTAGACTCGGCCTGGAAGCCTTGGCCGCCGTTTCAGCCGAGGTTAGGGAATCAACGAACTCATGAGCGTGAAAGATCCGAAGCCGGGTTTGGTGATTAGCGATAGGCATTTCGACGAGCAGTTTCCGCTCGCTCCGATCGATGACTACATGATTCATCAGACGCCCGACCCGGTCCGGGTGGTATGGTCCACGGATCCGCGAATCTACGAGCGGTTCTGGGTCATCTGCCATGACAACAAGGGCGAATTGCTGCTCGTCACAGGCCTAAGTTTTTATCCGAATCTCGATACTGCGGAGGCTTACGCAATCGTCAATTTCAAGGGTCAGCACACTTCCGTGCGCGCGTTTCGCCGTCTGGGCGCTGACCGGATGAATATGGACATCGGTCCGATCAAACCGACGATCGTCCAGGGGATGCGCGTGTGGCGGTATGTTCTGGAAGAAAACGAATGGGGCATCAGCTACGACCTGCACTGGCACGATACCAAACGGCAGATCTACAACGCCTCATCCGGATCAGTCGCCGACGGCTCTCCGCGCGGCAGGCGCGCCGACGTCACCGCGGGCTTCGAGGGCTTCGGCGTCGCTGAAGGCTGGGTGAAAGTGGCCGGCGAGCGAATCGAACTCACCCGCGACACCAGCGGGGGGACGCGCGACCGCCATTGGGGAGTGGGCCGGGGCGTCGGCGGACCCAACCTTCAGCCCGGGCGCAAGCTGCACGCCGGATGGATTGGCGGTAACTGGGTATCTTTCAAGGACTTCGCGATCTGGGGCAACACGATCCTGTATAACTTCGGCGATCCTCGTCCGGGGATGGGCAAGATCGTCAAAACCGAACGCCGGCTGAGATTCGAGCCGGATACCCAGATCTTTCTCGAGGGCACTATTTACTACACACTGCAGACGGGAGAGGTGAAGCAAGTTTACTATCGGCGCCTGGGATATCAAACCGCGTACATGCGATGCGGATTGTACGGTGGTACGCCCGACAAGAATATTTACCAGGGCCAGTATGTCGGCGACAACGTCGTCGAGGGTGACAGATACGACGTCACCAGCGCTGAAGTGCGCAGCCGCCTTATGGGGCTCGACGAGCATCATTGCGAAGTCACCTGCGATGGCGAGACCACGACCGGCATCCTGCAGCCGCTCGAGCCCGACGCCTACAACGCCTGCGCACGAGGCCGGCCGGGTTGGAGATTCCTGGAGTGAGCGCGTCGCCGCCCGGCGCAGTTGAAAATCTGCTCGCCCGCTTGCAGGGGTTCCTTGAGGCGAACCTGGAAAGCGCGCGGGATATCCGACGGGATATTCGGATAGACAACCTGGCCTCGATAACAGCGGGTAATGCCCGCCAGGCGTGGGAGTTCGACGTTCGATGGCTCGACGGCGGCGAGCAACGGAAAGTCAGTTGCGTGATGCTCCGTAAGGCCGAGGCCGGCCAGCTCGAGAGCGATCTCGTCGCTGAATTCAGGACAATCAGTGCGCTGTGGGGCAGCGGAGTTCCAGTTGCGCGCGCGCTCTGGATTGACAGCGAAGGGAGATGGCTCGAGCGTCCGTCCTTCGTAATGGAAAAAGTGTCTGGCGCGACAGATTTCTTCGCGCTGCTGAAGCCCGAAGCGGCTGCAAGCAGCCGCGCTCTCGCGCAGCAATTGGCAGCGATCGCCGCCAGGCTTCATGCGCTCGATTGGAAGAAACTGTCGGTGGACTTCCTCCCGGCCACAACACCCGAGACGGCCGCAGCGGAGCAGATCTCATACTGGGAATCGCTGTTCCTGAAGCACCGGATGGAGCCGCATCCGGTGATGGTCTCGGCATTCATCTGGCTGAAGGAGCATCGACCGATCGCCCGCCGAATCAGTATCGTCCATGGCGATTTTCGGTTCGGGAATTTTCTTTACGAAGGAGATCGCATCAACGCGATGCTAGATTGGGAGATGGTGCATCTTGGAGATCCGGTCGAGGACATCGCGTGGGCGTATCGCTCGTTGTGGGGCCCGCAGGCGTTTCTTTCCCTCGATGAATTTGTCTCGCGCTACACGGAGCTGAGCGGTACGCCGGTCGACTCCGAGACGCTGCGGTTCTATCGGCTTCTTGGCGAAGTGAAGCACGGTATCATTTCCTTGACCGGCGCGCGCTCGTTCATGGATGGGCGGACGCAGAACCTGTTCCTCGCCGATCGCGCCTCGACCATAACCAGCTACCTTAAGCAATTTATGGACTGGCTACCTGAGCAAGGAACGGGAGACTAGCCGGAGATCGGTTGTGACCAAACCAAGCATCGGCGATTTGCTCAACGGAGTAGCCGCCAGCCTGCGCGAATCGGTTCTCCCGGAAATACCGACGGGGCCGACCCGGCGGCAAATCCAGGCCGCCATCAGCATCATCCGCCGCGTTTCGCTTGTATGGGACAAAACCGGACCGTATCTATACGCAGACAACAAGGATATCGAGGAAACTCTGCGGCAGGTCTCAGCGATCCTCGATTGTGCGGAAGCAAATGGAAGCGGCGCCGGGCTCGAGCCGCTGCGGCAGAGACTGCACGCGGCGCTCGATCAGCGAGGCGCTACCGGCGTCGAGTATCCGTCGCCGGCCGTGCTCGGAGCGCGCAACGTCGAACTGCAGGGGCTGTTGGTCGACGCGCAGGGAGCTCTACACGCGCCGACAAACCCGGAGGCCACTGATCGGCCAGAGAGCGCTGAACGGCTGCTGAGTGCTGAACGGATCGAAATCTTAGCGATGCTGCGTGCGCTCTTCCGGCGGATGCTCGAGCGCGAACTGCAAGTGACCGCTCCACCCACCGCAAGAAAATAGCGTCCCGTGGTTCTAGTGCGGATGCTTTACGCTCTTACGATCCTCGTTGTCAGTTTCGATCGCGTGACCCAGGCACCACTGTACCATCCATCGTGACGTAATCTCATCGGAGAGGCTCAACCCCTCGTCGTTCACCGCCCAGGTGCGATGGTTGATGGTCATGTGGCCGAACTTGCGTCCGCAACTTCTGCAGGTAAATCCTAACCGCGATCCACCACCCGGTGTCAGCGATTCAAGCGTCTTCACTTTCCAGTCGTGACTGTCCCAGGGGTTTCTGCCTCTTTGTGTCTGCATTATTCTCCGTGTCGCCTGCTCGAATCGTCTCGCCGGGTCGTGGCCAGTGGGTGATTAGTTCTGTTCCCGCAGCGGTCCGGGATGAATTCGAATCCGTTTGCCTTTGAGGTCGGCGTGGTTCAGCCATTTGATCGCGTGAAGCGCGTCGTCGAGCTTCTCCATATCAACGCAACCGAAGCCGCGTGATTTCCCCGACGCCTTGTCGGTAACCACCAGTACCCCGCGCACTTTGCCGGCGCGGGAAAAATACTCTTCGACGTCGTCGCGCGTAACCGCATTCGCCAGATTGTCGAAATAGACTCTAGGCATCGCTTCGGCAGCCCTCTCGATGTGTAAGACTTTCGATTCGATCCTTATCTTATATGGCTTGAAGCTGAAGCACCACCCAACTCGATAAACCCAACATTTCCAAGCTCTTTTGCTCAAACGAGAGTTGCTAAAAGAAGCTTTCGCTCCATATAGGTACAATTGTGGCATCTTTGGCACGCGAATTGACAGGCCAGCACGCACCGGAATAGCTTGACTGGCGTAGCCGCCCGTCGGCGTTTTTCCGGCGCGCTCGTGTTGTGGACCGCGAACTTCTCGAGAAGATCCTGCCCGACGTGTTTCGCATGGCCGAGCGGCCTCGACTGCTTCGCCTAGCGGCGCGAAGCCCCCAGAAGCAGCTTCCCTCTAACCCGTCTCTCGCGTAACTGTGTGTTGCTTACGGCACGAAGTTCAGCTTGTAGACGTCTTGGTCGGTCGTGATCTCGGCCTTGTATATCGCGCCGCATTCGGGGTTCCACCGGATACTTATGTGATCGCCGGTTCGCAGGCTGGTCGGCAATTTGTGGACCTCCTGGGAGCCGTCGTCAGTTTTGATCAGCGGTGCGTCGCTGTCGCACCTTCCGTCTCCCGCTCGGGCGTTGAGCACTGCCCGCTTAATCGTCAGCGGCGTCGTGGCGGTCAGCGTGAGGTCGACGCCATGCATCGCGATCTTGAGCGCATTCGGTGCGCGAGTTTTCTCCTCGCAAGATGCAGCGATCATCGCCAGCAGTACTGCGACAACGATGCGCTGCCGGGTTAGCCCGCGTTTTCGGCTCGCCGTTGTCCTCACGTCCGCTCTTCTCCCTCTGACTCGACTGTTTCGCCGCGCGCAACTGATGTTTGGACACACGACGCTTCGCGCTCCGCGCGGTATAGTTCAGTTCGTCACCAGCCACACCGGATCGCCGACGCGGATGCGCCCGCGCGCGCCGACCGCGGCGAACAGTCCGACGTAGGCGCCGTGATGCTGCGCGGCGGTACGCAGGATCGCCGGGTCCGCGCGAAGCTCGTCCTGCGGATGGATTGTCATCGCGCAGCGTAGCGCCGGGCGCATTCCGACGATTCGTACCCCGCTATCGCCGAACTCGAGTTCGCCGCCGAGCCATTGGTCCTCAACGAAGCCATCTGCCTCAACGAAGCCATCCGCCTCGGTGCCGGTGTCGACGTAAACGTTGGGACGGAAGCGCCGCGGATCGAAATCGGACGGGCAGAGGCGGCGCAGATGTTCCAGCGTGCCGCTTGCGAGCACGTGCAGGACGTCCTCGTCGTAGAGATCGCGCGGCGGCAAGAAAGCGTGGCCCTTCGTTATCTCGTCAATTTCCGCAGTCGTGAGCGGCGCGTCGCCGCGCGGCCGTTCCAGGCGCACCGGATGCCGAAACAGCGCTGAGAGCGTTTCGTCGACATCGGGATCGTCGGCATGGATTGCTGCGCCGCCTGGAAGCTCGATTCGCACGCGCGCCGACGCGCCATCGGCCGGTTCGCGCTCGCATACGGCGCGCAACTGGAGCATCGCGGCCCAGATTCGCGCGCTCATGATCGAGCCGTACTTGAGCTCGCGCATCGCGTAGAGCCGGTCGCCCACGGCGCCACGCTCCGTCAGCGCCATCTCGCTTAGGCGCTCGCCCCGCATCGACTTGACCGGGTAGCGCCACAGCTCGGCGATCGTAGCGACCTGCCGTCTCATCGTCGGGCCCGCGTCCGCGCGTGGCGCATCACGCGCCGGGCGGACGCTCGTCGCTCGCGAAGCGCTCGAGCACGTTGGCCGTGATGCGCGAGATGTTGTTGTTGTAGTTGTTGTGCGAGAGGCTTCCGCACCACGCGATCGAGCTGGCCGAAAAGACCGCGCCGCCGCCCGCCGTGGGAAAGTATACGATATCGCCGCGCACGCCCGGATCCTGCCTGCCACCCGTCCCGGGGTAGTTAAAAGGAAGCTCCTCGCGCACGCGCAGATAGTAGTCGCTGTGCCTCTCCGAGCTCGCAACCAGCATCGCGTTGGGCGGTGTGCCGAGCGTCAGGTCGTAACGATCGAGTTCGTGTCCGGCGGCGCCGCCGCCGACCAGCCCGAAGTTGCCCAACACCTCGTCTTCGACCCCGGCGAAAATGAAGCGCGCATTCGCGTCCGCGCTGTCCGGCATCCTGCGGAAGAACGACGAGCGATCGAAACCCTGCGCCGCGAAACCGACGCCGACCAGCTTCTGCGGCGCGCGAGCGCGGCTGCGCCATACGCCGCCGCGCTCGCCGGTGGTGCTGTGGAAGTACTCGCCGGGCTGCGCTTGCCACGCGCCCGATCCGCCCTCGGCCTTGCGCACCTCGACCAGGTACGGCTTGTCGGGATGATACGACGTGATCCAATAGAAACCGTTGCCGCCGAGATACATCAGCCGCCCGCCCGAGGTGAGATAGTTTTCCATCCCGTCGAGCATCGCGGACGAATAGTACTCGGGATGCGTTCCAGTGAGTACTACGCTGTAGCCGCGGAGCAGTGCTGCGCCCTCGCGATGCAGATCCTCGTCGGTGATGACGTCGTAACGGAAGGCCTTGGCGTTTAGCCAGTCGACGAAATGAAGATCGGCCGCGAGGCCCCATAGCGTTCCGCCGAAGCGATGATGCGGCCGCATGTTGGGAATCGGACGCAGCCGCGACACGTAGCATACGCCGCTGCCGTCGGAATGATGGTCGTAAGTGGAGAGTCCGAATTCCGGATGTTGGTACAGGTAGATATCGTCGGGCCCCAGCACCGTAGTGTGGCCAACGATCGCTTGCGTGCCCTGACCAAAGCTCAGATGTTCGTTGGAGTAGGCCAAGTACGAGGCGGTCGGGACCAGGAACGCGATCTTCGCGGTGGGACCGCTGGCCGGCGCGCGCACGATGAATGGAATATAGTCGACCGCGTCGCCGGCACTGATCCGCGCCGCATAAACGTCGGAGCGCACCGTGTCGGGCACTGTCACCTCGAAATCCACCTCCCAGCCGGCATCCTCGAGATCGTCGTCGTGGAAATGGATCGCGCCGTACTCGGCGGGCGCGTGGATGAAGTGTTCCTCGCGGCTGGTCCAGTTATGGCCGGTCATCGCGCGCGCCGGGGCGTTGACGCATCGTCCGTGCAGGTCGTTGCCCGATGCGTCCGTGACGCGGTCGGTTGCGATGCCGTCCGGGCCGATTCCGTCAGCGAAATCCCATCGCGCGATCAGTCCGCGGCTGTCGGGTTCGCGGCCCGAGGTGAGTTCGTCCAGTTGCGCTTCGCCGAGCGCATGCCCATAGACGCGCGGGCGATCGATTTTGCCGTTGTAGTGGCCGCCAACGATGAGGGCTCCTGAAGCCGCCGTCCCCGCGGCCCATCCCGCGATTACGGCCGGCGACTCCGAGTGGAAGTTGACCCGCTCGGCGGTCGTCGCGTTCATGACCGCGCCCGGCAGCATCGCGACCCGTCCGACCAGCGAGTTGACCGCGTTGTGGACCGGCGCGAGATGTACGATCGCGCGTCCGGTCGCGCCGTCGTAGCTCGCACCGGCCGAATACCACAAACTGGCGGTCAAAGGCTCCGGTGCGGCGACCTGCATCAGGTGTCCGTCGCCGTCGCCCACCCATAGCGCGAGCCGCCCCTGCTCATCGATCACCAGTGCCCATCCCATCCGCCGCTCCGGATCGTAGTGCGTGATGATTCCCTGTGCGCCCCTGGCCGGCGTGGTCGGCATGATAAAGGCGTGAACCGTGATCGACTGTCCGATATTCAACAGGCCGCCCGGATCGTCCACCACGATATGCGAGCCGCTGTAGGTCGGCTGGAGCCGTCCGGGATACTCGCGATTAGCCGGCGTCGCGATCACTTCCTCCTTGGGGCCGGGACCGGCAGGGTTGGCGTCGCCGTTGATCAGGCGGACGATCTCGGCGCGATAGCGCGTGGCGCCCTCCACGCTCACCATGAAGCGGATGCGATCGCCGGGCTTGACGCTGATCTGGTCGCTGTATCCGTAAATATGGGTCTTTGCCATCGCGGTGGTCTCCGTGCGGGTCGCGGTTGCGAGGAGGTTGTTAGTCGCGCATCGTTTGTTCGACGCGCAGCAGGAACACGGCGTGCGCCGCCTTGGCTTCCGAGTTATAGGCGCGCTCGTCGACGAACACCGGTGCCTGGCCGGGAACGCCGGTCATCCGCGCGACCCGCCATTGCTTGAACGGCCGCGTGCAGACGATCACGTAGTGAGGCAACAGATTGGGGCGGCGGAAATAGTTCAGCACGCGATCAAGCGCGTCGCTGTGAATGCCTACCGGGTCGCGCTTGTGCTCGGAGATAATTTTTTTGGTAAGCAGCGGCCGGAGCGACTCGCGCATCCGCCTGTCCCATCGAGCAAAGGCAATTTTGTCGCGGTCGGCTGGGGAGCTATCTGTATCGGACATCGGGTGTCCCCTCCTTGGGAGTGCGATCGCGGACCCAGCGACGGCAATAGCGAAAATCGGGGCAGAAGTCACCCGCCGCGAGGAGGGGCAAGCTCAATCAGAACAGCAGGCCGTAGTTGTGCTCCAGTCCAAGCAGCACGCGGCCGGTCACTTCCCAGGTCTTGAGCGACACGACGGTATGCTGGTTGGCGGTCTGCATATCACGCAGGCGACGATCGAACGCGTTGCCGGCATATACGGACGACCCCCCGTTAGCCTTGTAGAGGAGTTCGACCGCCTGAAGGCATGCGGCGCTCCCATGAGCCATCGCGAGCCTGCCGCGGGCACGCTGCTTAAGCGAAGGAGGATCGCCGGCCGCGAGCGTGTTCCACAAATCGCCGAACGCGTCGTAGACAAAGCCGCGTGCGGAACTTACCAACGCCTCTGCTTGAGCAAGCGTGCACTGGACGAACGATTCATCGCGGAGCATTGCCGCCTTGCTTGCCGACGGAGATTTGAAAGTCATCGGCTTGTTCGAGGCCATCGCGATGAAGTCTTCGATCGCGCCGCGCGCAATTCCGAGGCCGACGCCGGACACTTTGTAGATCAACAAATTGGGGAGCGCGTAAAGGGGCCCCTGTCGATAAATGATGGGCGCCGCCAGATTGAAAGTCCGCTCCTCCGGGATGAAACGATCCTTGACCGTCCAATCGTGGCTGCCGCTTCCGCGCAGGCCATTGGTGGTCCACGTGTCGAGGATCTCGCATTCCTCGGCCGGCAGAAAACCGAAGCGAGTTTCGGGGAGACCGTTGGGCCCGACGCGCAGAGTATCGTCGTCAAAGACCAGGAAATGCCCGATCAGCCAGGTCGCATGCTGACAGCCGCTACCGAACGGCCATCTACCGTTAACGAGAAAGCCGTCCTTCGTTTTCACGGCTTTCCCGGGCGGGGCAAATGTGACTGCAGTTACCGAGTCGAGGTCGCGATACATTTCGCGCGCAACCGCCTGGTCGATAAACGCAGTCATGTAGCCGCCATCGACGCCAATCATGGTGCACCAGCCTGCGGAGGCATCCGCCATCGACAGCGACTCAATCACGCGCATCTGCGTAAGAAAATCCAACTCAGGACCGCCCCACGCCCGCGGCATCGCCATCCGGAACATCCCTGCCCGTTGCATGTCGCGCACGAGGTGCATCGGCAAGCGCCGCCCCTGCTCGATCTCGTCCGCCGCCGCGCGGATTTTCGGACCGAGCTCGCGTGCAGCCTCGAGCGTTCGAGTCGCGCTATCATCCGAGTCAGGCATGGATCTCCTCCGTCTGGGCTGAAACGTTTCGACAGTCTAATAAAACTCGCAGCCGAATGTGATTCCCACCGAGCGTGTGTTCCAACGCGCGCGCGGCGGTCGCTTTCGGCCGCCGCGCCTATTCAGATCGCAATCGCGGTGCTCAGCTTATCTCGGAAATCTTTCCCTTCCACGACCGCGCAGCCAGATCGATCTCACCGTCGCCAGCGATCCTCCGTCCGTCGGAGAGCTGCATGAACCCCTCGGTGCGCCATCGATGTTTGCCGACAGCCTCGAAGGTGCCCTGACCGATGCCGGTCATGATGTCGCGATTGTCCATGAACGCTTCCGTGCAGAGACTGTAACTTCCGCCCTTGGGACCGCCGCCGAAAGTTGCAGTGCCGAACACTGTTCCGAATCCCGTAGCGGTCCCTTCCCAATTCACCTGGCTGAGAACGCCTCTCGCAGGCCCGGGACTGTAGGTGGCCGTGATGGCCTTGAGCGAAAATTCTCCCAACGCTTTGCCTGTCGCTATACGCTGTCCTCCGCGAGTTTGCCCGACTGTTTAACTGATCCGCTACCTACTCCTCCCTAACTCGGGCCGCAGCCCGAGTTTCATCCTCACTAGTCCCCTCGGTGCAGACTTAAGGCAAACAATACGGCGATTTGTGGACGCAAGTCCTCGAGCCCGGTTTAGAATCCCAGGTTGCTTTCCACGGAGCTGTATTGCCCTTTTCCGGGCGAGGACGCAGAAGAGCCGCGCGTGCCTAAATTTCGAGCCGCCAGGCGTTGCCGTCGCGTACGATTCGGCCCGCGCTTGGTGTAGCGAAATGCGTTCCGAGCACCAGGATCGGCTGGTCGCCGTAGCGCTCCAGGAACGCGCGCCGAGTTGTGATCGCCTCGTTGAAGTCAGAATCGAAGTGGCTACCCCATTCCGGATGCGCCATCTGCACTGGATGATGCATCAGGTCGCCCGTGATCACCGCCTCCTGCCCGCGCGAGGAGATGCGCACGCTGTGATGGCCGGGCGTATCGCCGGGTGTGGGCTCAAGGCGAATCTCATCCGTTATGCGCGCGTCGCTTTCGACCAGTTCCGCCAGCCCGGCCTCGAATACCGGGCGCACCGAGTCGTCGAGCAACTCGCGCGTGTCGGGCTCGCTCGCCTTCGACCAGTGTTCCCATTCCTTGCGCCCGATGAGATAGCGCGCGCGCGGAAACGTCGGCTTCCACTTGCCATCGACCAGCATCGTGTTCCATCCGACATGGTCGAGGAACGGCAACTGCAGCATGTTCCATCCGGGAAACGCGCGGCGCTTGTCGTTGCCGATGCAGGTGTCGACGACCATCCGATGGCCCGGCGATTCGATGACGAAGGCGTGCACGCTCATGATCACTTTGCCGTCCGCGTTGGCGAAGTGCGGGCGCAGCCATGGCACGGTGCGAATGTTCTCGGGCGAGCCGTCCTTCAGCACGAAGGTGGCCTTCGAAGTCGTCTCCATCTCGACGACCCGGGTGATAGTGACGTCGCCAATTTTCCAACGGTTCATCTGCGCCTCCGGGTGATGCTGGGCGCAAATTAACCCGGCACGCCCCGGCGCCGCAAACAGATCGGCCGCGCCGGAACCGCGTGCTTAGCGCTCCTCGGCGCCCTCGAAGTAGCCGGTCTCGGGAGCGTAATTCTCGAAGCGGGTGAACTGGCTAATGTAAGTCAGCTTGGCGGTGTCGGTAGGGCCGTTGCGCTGCTTGGCGACGATCACCTCGGCCACGCCCGGCTCCTTGCTGTCGCGATGGTACATCTCGTCGCGATAAATAAACGCGATCACGTCCGCGTCCTGCTCGATCGCGCCCGACTCGCGCAAATCCGCGAGGAGCGGGCGGCGGTCGGGGCGCGTTTCGACCTGGCGATTGAGTTGCGAGAGCGCGATTACCGGAACGCGGAGTTCCTTGGCCAGCGCCTTGAGCGAGCGCGAGATTTCGGCGATCTCTTTCTCGCGCGATTCTCCCGGCCGCGCCGCGCGCATCAGTTGCAGATAATCGACGATGATCAGCCCCAGGTTGGCGCTGGAGTCGCGCGCGAGGCGCCGGCATTTCGCCTTCAGCACGATTGCGGAAGTGTCCGAGCTGTCGTCGATAAAGATCGGCGCCTCGGCCAGACGCGCCGCCGCCACCGCGAGCTTGGGAAAATCGCGCTCGCCGAGGTATCCCGCGCGCGCCTTCGAGCTATCGACTCGCGCCTCCGAGCACAGGAGCCGCAGCACGAGCTGCTCCTTGGACATTTCCAGCGAGAAAAAGGCCACGCCGCGGCGCGGCTCGGCCTCGGTCGCCGCGTACGCCGCGATGTTGAGCGCGAGCGCCGTCTTGCCCATCGAGGGGCGCGCCGCGATCACGACCAGATCGGCCGGCTGCAGGCCCGCGGTGATACGGTCGAGGTCGGTGAAGCCGGTCGGCACCCCGGTCACCATCTCCTTTCGCTCGTAGAGCCGCTCGATGATCTTGAGCGACTCGCGCGTGAGCTCGTGCATCGTGTGGAACGAGGCGCGGATGCGGCGCTCGGAGATTTCGAAGATTCTGTGCTCGGCCTCGTCCAGGAACTCGTCGACGCGCGCCGGCGCGTCGTAGGCGGAGGAGGCGATTTCGGTCGCGGTCGAGGCGAGCGCGCGCAGCACTGCTTTCTCGCGCACGATGCGCGCGTAGTGGGCGACGTTGGCGGCGGTCGGGACGCAGGCGGCGAGCTCGGCGATGTAGGCCGGGCCGCCGATCGCCTCGAGCTTGCCGCGCGTGCGCAGCGCGTCGGTCATCGTGATCGCGTCGACCGGCTGGTTGCGGTCCGACAGCTCGGTCATCACGCGAAAAATCTCGCGATGCGACTCGCGGTAGAAGTCGTCTGGGTTGAGGACTTCGAGGGCCTGGTTGATGGCCTCGTTCTCGAGCAGGACCGCGCCGAGCACCGATTGCTCGGCCTCGAGATTCTGCGGAGGAACGCGCCTCAGAATATCGTCCGTAGATGCCGCCGCCACAACCAACCCCCCTCCCGCTCAAGTAACCGAGAATCAAGTATCAGGAATGTGGTCGCGGCGGACAAGTAGAGGGCGCGCGAATCTCGCGCAAATGCCTAAGGACTCTAAACACACTATCAACAGTGAAGATGTGGATGCGAAGAAAACTAGCGCCGCGCGACGCGGCGGCGCTCGGGCTCTCGCACCGCGATCGGTCCCGCCGCGACGCCGAACAGAAAACCGCCGACGTGCGCCCACCAGGCCACGCCGCCTCCCAACGAGCCTGCCGCTCCGCCGGCGATTCCCGAGAACAGTTGCGCGGCGAACCAAACGATCAGGTAGAGCACCGCTGGAAGACGGAAAAAAAACGGGGGGAAGAAAGTCAGGATGCTGCCGCGTGGATAGAGGATGAAGTAGGCGCCGAGGACTCCCGCGATCGCGCCGCTCGCGCCGATCACTGGAACTGTCGATTGCGGCGCCATCACTACCGTAGCGGCGGCCGAGGCGATGCCGCTCAACAGGTAGAACGATAAGTAGTGCGCCGGACCGGTCCTCTCCTCAATGGCGGGGCCGAAGATGAATAGGTAAAGCATGTTGCCGGCGATATGGCCCAGGCCGCCATGGATGAACATCGAGGTGATGACGGTGAACGGCGGCCACAGGCGGCCGCGGGCGTCCCACAGCACGGCGCCGTGCAAGTGGGCGCGGGCGACCAGCGCCGGCACCATCGCATAGCGCGCGATGAACGCGTCCAGATGGCGGCCGAGCGAAACCTCGTGCACGAATACGGCGACGTTGGCCGCGATGAGCAGCGTGTTGACGGGGCTCAGCCGATGGCGCGCAACATTGTCGCGCAGCGGGATCATCGCGGCGCCCGCCTCAAGCCTCGATGCGCCGCCGCGCGGCTAGCCAGGCCAGGGCTTTCCGTAACTGTCGAGGCAGGTGACCTCGTTTACCGGTAGACGGCGCACAGGCCCGAACTTGTCGCGCGGATAACCGATCGGCATCAGCGCAAAAGTCGATACCTCGGGCGGTAGCCCGACGACCGCTTTCGTCTCCTCCTCGAAAAAGGCGTGGATCGTGGTCAGCACGGTACCCAGACCGAAGGCGCGGCACGCCAGGATGATGTTCTGCACGGCGGGATAGATGCTCGCGCCCTGGGTGCGTGCCGCTCTCGCCATCGCGCTTTGCACCTCGGGAGTGAGCGCGCTCGACGCCGCGGCGGGTGGAGCCGACTTGAGGCAGGCGAGCAGCAGCACCGGGGCCTCGTGCATGTGGTCGAACAGGTAGGTTACCGAGCTCATGAAGCGGCGGTATTGTTCCTCGGTAAAATGGCTGGCGCGCGGGCGTTCGGCGTAGAGCTTGGTCAGAATCTGCGACGCCTTGTGATAGATCGCGCCAAGCTGGCGGCGCTTCTCCGCGTCCTTGACCACGACGAACAGCCAGCTCTGCGCATTGCTACCCGACGGCGCGCGAATCGCCGCGTCGAGCACCTTGGTCATAATTTCGTCGGGCACCGGGTCGGGCTTGAAGCGCCTGAGCGCCCGCGCCGTATACATCGCCTCGAACAGTCCAATTTCCGCCATTGCAGTACTTTAGCTCCTTTGGCCCGGGCCTCTGGCCGCGCGATCCAATTATCATGGAGCGCGCCGCGAAATCGAACCCGCGGCGGCTTAGTCGGCGCGAATCAATTTATGCTTGATTGCGTAACGGACGATCGCGGCCGTCGATTTCGCCTTGAGCTTCTGTTTGAGGTTGTCGCGATGGACCTGGGCGGTCTTGGGGCTGATACCCAGGCGCGCGGCGATATCCTTGCTGGTCGCACCTTCGCCGATGAGGCTCAGCACCTCGCGCTCGCGCCGCGTGAGTTTTACCACGGCCACCGGCACCGCGCCGTCCGCGGCGGACGTTCCGCGAGTATTCTTGAGCCGCGCGAGCACGGCGGGCGCAACTGCTGCGCTCAGATAGCTACGGCCCGCGGCCACTGCGCGTAGCGCGCTCAGTAACTCGGCGGCGGCGTCGGTCTTGACCAGGTAGCCGGCCGCGCCGGCCTCGACCATCGCCTCGATCACGTATTCCTCGTCTTCGTGCTGGCTCAGGATCACGACTTTGGAGGACGGCACCTGCTTAGCCAGGCGATGCGCCGCGTTGAGGCCGCCCACCCCCGGCATCCCGACATCCAGCAGCACGATGTCGGGGCGAATGCGCGTGGCGAGCGCCACCGCCTCCTCGCCGCTCGCCGCTTCGCCGACGACATCGCACTCACGCTCGAGCACGGTGCGCAGCGCCTCGCGGAACAGGCGATGGTCGTCGGCGATGAGGACGCGGATGCGCTCGCTGCCCATCGCCACGCCGCGTTACTCCAAGGGAATCTCGGCTATCAGCCGGGTCATCCCGCGGCTCGACTCGACCCGCATCGCGCCGCCCAGGAACTCCAGCCGCTCGGCGAGGCCGCCTAGGCCCATCCCGCCCGCAGCGCGCGCGGCTGGTTCGATTCCGCGGCCGTTGTCGCTGATCGTTAGGCGCGCGACGCCGGCATCGCGCTGGAGAAGAATTTCAGCGCGAGTGGCGCGGGCGTGACGGACGATATTGGCCAGCGCCTCGCGCGCGACCTGGTAGCAGACCTGACGCACACCGAGGGGAAGGCGATTGGCAGTAACGGTTCCCTTAAGCTGCGTTTCCATTCCGGCCGCGGCAAGGCGGTCGAGCTCGATACGCAACGCCGCGCCGAGCGTGCGCTTGCCCAGTTCCGCCGGGCGCAGCTCGCGCAGCCGCACGCGCAGTTCCGCGTCCAGCCGCTCGAAGATGGCGCGCGCTTCGTCGCGTCCGCCCTCAAGTGCGAGGCGCGCGGCGGCGAGCAATTGGGCCTGGTCGTCATGCAGATCGCGCGCGATGCGCGCGCGCTCGGCCTCGACCGCGCCGAATAGCCGCATGCCCAGCGCGCGCACCAGCTCGCGCAGGCGCGCCGCGTGATCGGCCGCCGCCCATCCGGCGCTCACCGGACCAAGCCGCGCGGCCAGCGCCTCGGCGCGCTGGCGCGCCGCTGCCTCCAGCGGCCGGGCGGTGGCGAGCGCGATCGCGCCGCCTTCGAACGGCACTAAGAGGTAGTCGGCGAAGCTCTTGAACAGGCTATCTTCGTGGAAGGCGCCGGCCTGCCGCGCCACGGCGCTGCGCACGACGGTCGTGCGGCGGCGTATCGCGTCGGCGAGCGCGCTTTTTCCGTCAAGGGTGAGGGTCGCGCTAAGCGGGCGCGCCGAGGCGGCAGCGACGCGAGGCGCGGCGCCGCCGCCTTCGGTCACCGCGACGATCCATGTGGCAAACGGCCCGGTTGCCGCGAACAGCCGGCCCAGGCCAGCCCATCGCTCGCGTGGCGCGAACTTGAGCGCCGCGGCGAGCGCACGCTCGACGCGGCCGCTATCGCCGCGCTCGCGCTTTGCCGTCGCGCGCTCGGCGGCGAGGCGCTCGGTCGCGGTCGCGGCGCGATCGCGCCAGAACCATAGCGACGCGGCTTCTTCGCTGAGCTCGATTTCGGCAAGCGCCTGGCGCCGCACGAGTTGCAGCAACGCCTCGCTCTGAGAGTGCGGCATGCCGTGCGCCACCAGCATGACGATGCTCGCGTGGGCGGTGGGCGAGGCCGACGACGACACGCCGTAGGCCTCGAGGCGAGTTTGCACGGGAAGCGCGCGGCCGCATCGTAGCGCGACTTCCGCGGCGCTCATCTTGAGGGTCGCGTCGCCGCCGCGGCCGTCCATGGAGCCCTGACGCGAGAGCATCCCGAGAATCGCCCACAGCGCCGGCTCCCATCCTGGGTCGGCAGGTGCGTAGGCGGTGCCGGTACCGGTTGCGCGCTGCCATGAGATGAGACACGCGCCGCCGCCGGCCGCGGCCGCCGCGAGCGCGGCGAGAGTGTTCATCCGGCCGGCAAGCGAGTCGGCGGGCGCCGCGTACGCGATGGCGCCGGCGTTGGCGCGGCTTAGCACTGATCGGTCGGACACTCTCGCTCTCCCCCCTGCGGCGCGCGATCGCGCCAACTGACTAATACCTGCTAATGCACGCCGACTGACTAATGATGCCCCGAGTCCGCCGGCTGGCCGAGTTCCGCGCCAAGCTGCTGCATCTCGATACCGAACTGCGCCCAGTCACCCGTTCGGAGTGCGGCCAGAGCGCGGTTGTAGTGCATGCTGGCTCCTATGAGGTCGCCCTTGACGGCTGCCGGCGCCTTCGCAGTGCTGCCGGACGTCATCGCCGTCGTGACCGCCTGCGTCGCAACGGATGAGACGGTTGGCGGTGGGGTTTCGACCGGCGCGGTGAAGAGCGCGTTCAGCGTGCTTCCAAGGTCGCTGCCCATCACGATACGGTCACTGTAAGCGGCGATCACGCGCTGCAATTCCGGTAGCTGGCCGTTTTCCGCGCGGATGTAGAGCGGCTCGACGTACAGCAACGCGTTTTCGATTGGGAAGACCAGCAGGTTGCCCAGGATGACCTTGGAGCCCATCTGGTTCCACAGCGAATACTGTTGCGAGATGTCAGGGTTCTGGTTGATGCGTGCCTGGATCTGGTAGGGGCCGTAGAACAGGCGATCTTTGGAGAAGGCGAACTCGAACAGATGGCCGTAATCGGTGCCGTCGCAGCGCGCGGCTAGCCACGAAATCATATTGTCACGCACCGTGCCGCGGCTCTCCGGCACCATCGGCAGCATCAGTATGTATTCGTCGTGGGTTTCTCCGGGGAGCCGCATGATTACGTAGTAGGGTTGCATCGGAACGGTCTCGCCCGCGTAATTCTCGCGCGGGAAACCCCACTGGTCCTCGCGGTTGTAGAACACGGCCGGGTCGGTCATGTGATAGGTGCGATAGATATCGGCCTGGATCAGGAAATAATCTTCGGGGTAGCGGATGTGCTGGCGCAAATCGCCGGACATCGCCGATATCGGCTTGAACATGGCGGGGAAAATCCGCTGCCAGGTCCGGATGATCGGATCGGCGGGGTCGGCGACATAGAAATCCGCGGTGCCACTGTAAGCGTCGACCACCACCTTGACCGAATTGCGGATGTAGTTGATTCCCTCGGAGTTGCGCTGCGAGTAGGGAAAATGATCGCTAGTGGTGTAACAATCGATAATCCAGACCAGGCGGCCGTCATGCAGCACCAGGTAGGGGTCGCGATCCTGGCCCAGGAACGGCGCGAGGCGCGCCACGCGGTCGCTGATGTTGCGCCGAATCATGATGCGGCTGCCGTCAATGATGTTGCGGGTCACCAGCAGGTTGATGTCGCGGTAGAAGTAGCTGAACAGCAGGCGCCGCAACAGCCCGCTGACCGGCACGCCGCCCATGCCCTTGTAGTATGAATAGACGTTGTCGGCGCCCAGTGGATAGTCAAATTCGGGAGTTGCCGCCTTGACGATCGCATAGCTGTCGGGCTCCTGCCCGAAGTAGATAGCCGGCTGCGGCACCTTGAAGCCGACGTCGGATTCGGCCGGGATGTTCTTGATATAGAAGACCGGCAATCCTTCGCTGTCCTTGGCATTGACCGGGCTCATCGTGAGGCCGCTGCCGTGGGTGAACTTGAGATGGCGGTTGACCCAGGTCTGGGCGTTGTCGGGCAGCAGCGAGATATTGAGCTCGCGGGGCGAGAGCATCACCTCCGTGTACTTGCCGTTGATCCAGTAGCGGTCGATGTCGACGTCCAAAAAATCGTAGTAAAGCCGGATTTCCTGCAGCTGGCGGTAGGTCGCGAGCAGCGGGCGCGGATCCCATAGCCGGATATTGTTGATGGTGGCTGCATCACGTTCGAGCGAGGCCCGCGTGAGAGTGCCTTTGCCGTCGAACTGCCGCACGTCGACGCTATCAAGATGATAGGCCATCCGGGTCAGTGCGATATTTCGCTCAAGGTATGGCTTTTCGACCCGCAGCTCGTCGGGCTTGACGTAGAGCTTTTCGATCACTGGCTGGATGAGGTTGAGGAAGATCGCCGGGCCGAACAGCGCGATCGCCGCAATTACCGGCAGCCTGAGCCCGCGCTGTCCGAGGTTGGCCAGACTGATCGCGGCGGCCACCAGCGAAAGCAGCACCAGCAGCCACAGCCCCGGCTCCCATAGCACGTGATCGACGTAGCGGAGGCCGTAGACCACCCCATTGCTATGCAGCAGCAGCTCGGGGCGCGAGAGCCAGTAGTTCATCGCGCGCTGCACGAAGAAAAAAGCGAGCAGCACGGAGAAATGCGCGGCGGCACCGCGTGAGATACGTGGGGGCGAGTCGCGGAAATCCAGCGCGCCGCGCGCCCAGAAGACCATGCCCGTCACCACGGCGGTCAGAAACAGGATCAGCATGAACAGATCGCGCCAGTCCTCGAGCAGCGGCAACGTGAAGACATAGAACGCGAGATTTTTGCCAAAGGCCGGATCGTTGTGGCCAAAAGGCGCCGCGTAAAACCCCTTGAGGTAGGTGTCCCACGACGACGCCTCGCCCGAGGCTGCGAACAGGCCAAGCAGGGCCGACGCTGCTAGCACCAGCAGCCGCCATGGAATACGGTCGCCGAGCGCGCGAATCAGCTCGGGCAGATTGACCTCGGTCATCTCCTCGGAGCGGCGGACGATATGGAGCCGCTCGCGCTCCTGGCTCAGGCCCAACGCGATGAAGCCGCTGGTGCATATCGCGATGAAGGCGACGAACCACACGCCGGCGAAAATCGTGACCTGCGCGCCGAGCTGGGTCAGGAACACCGAGCGGTAACCGAGCACGCCGAACCACAGGAGATCGACCAGTAGCTCGTCGGCGAGTCCCAGGACAATCAGGATGACGATGATAATCGCGGCGAGGCTGAACAGGACGATCCGCGGTCGCATCTATATTGGCTCCCCGCGCTAGGCGCCGCGCGCGACGTTGCTCACGTGCTCGCGCACCACGTCAGGCGGGCACAACCAGATGAAGACCTTCAGGCAGATGAAGCCGACGAGGATCCAGTCGAGTTCGCCGATGATCGGAATGAAATCGAGTTCCAACAGCGGTGGCGAAATCAGCGCGAGCACGCCCAGGAGCGGCACTGACTTGGCCAGCATCGAGACCCGCGCGTCGTGCAACAGGCGCCAGAACACGCGGACGAACTGCGGCAGAAACATTATCAGCCCGCGCATTTGCAGCGGGCCCATCAATTGCATCCTGAGAATTCGACTAAACACGGCTTCCTCCTCTTTATACTCCACCGGGGCTCCCGGCCCAAGGTCCAAGCGGATTAGCGGGAGCCCGACGCGCCAATCTGGTACGCCAATCTGGTACAATGATAGCTAAGTGATGGGAGAGGAGGGCTCGCGGTTGAAACGGCACATGTCGATGGGCGATTTTCTGGTCGCCTACCTGCGCAAGATCAGCGTAACCCACGTTTTCGGCATTCCGGGCGACCTCGCGCTCAAACTGTTTTTCGCCTTGGGTCGGCGCGAGGGGCCGCAGATCCTGACCTTTTCGCACGAGCCGGGCGTCGGTTTCGCGGCCGACGGCTACGCGCGCGCGACCGGCAAAATCGGCGTCATCTGCGTGACCTACGGTGCGGGCGGCCACAACATGGTCAATCCGGTGGCGGGCTCGTTTTCAGAGCGCGTGCCGCTGCTCATCCTGTCGGGCGGTCCCGGCGAAGAGGAGCGCAAGCTGGGCACGTTGATCCACCATCAAGCGCGTGAAATCGAATCCCAGCATCGCATCTACCAGGAAGTCACCTGCGCCTCGGCGGTGTTGACCGATCCTCGCCGCGCTGCGATGCAATTGCATGATGTGGTGCGCGCGATCTGGGCCGAGCAGCGCCCCGGCTATATCGAAATCCATCGCGACATGGTCGATCGCGAGATCGAAGTGCCCGACGAGTTGCTGGAATGGGACGGCCATCTGCGGTTTCACGAATCCGACGCGCGCCGGCTCGAAGAGGCGGCACGCGAAACGGCCGCGATATTCAATCAAAGCCGCAAACCTGTCCTGATCGCGGGCATCGAGATCCATCGCTACAAGGCCGCGCGCGAACTGGTCGAGCTGGCAGAGCAGATGGGTGCGCCGGTGCTGACCACGGTGCTCGGTAAGGGCGCGTTCCCGATGGATCATCCGCTGTACATGGGCGTCCACGTCGGGCCGATAAGCCCGCCGCCGATCGTCGCGCGGATGGACGAGGCGGATTTCGTGCTGAACCTCGGATGCCTGAAGACTGACATGAATTTCGGCAATCGCCCGCCGGAAATCATCGAGGGCAAGTCGGTGTGGGCGGTCGATCGGCGGGTCGACGTCAAGTACCACACCTACATGAACGTCGGCGTACGCGATTTCGTGCGCGCGCTGCGCAAGCAGAGCATCCAGCGCCACGATGAGACCGTGCGCTACGCAGACAACCTGCGCGCAGCAGCCGGCGCCGTCAACGGCGGCGGGGCCACGATCGGGGTCGGCGAGATCCTCATGGTGGTCAACGAATTTCTCGCCTCGCACAAACGCTACATGGTGGTGGCCGAGTCGGGCGACATGCTGTTCGGCGGATTGGACGTGCGTGTTCCGCACAGCGGAACCTATCTGGCGCAGGGATTTTACGCGTCGATGGGTTTTGCGGTGCCGGCCGCGCTGGGCGCGCAGATCGGATCGGGCCTGCGGCCGATCGTGCTGTGCGGCGACGGCGGCTTTCAAATGACCGGCCCGGAAATCTCGCACGCGCCGGTGTTCGCCGCCAATCCAATCGTGATCATCGTCAACAACGGCGGATGGGGCATCTTCCGGCCGGTGGCGAGCGAGAGGCGCGACCTGCTGGATATCCCGGCGTGGCCGTATGCGCGATTGGGCGAGAACTGGGGCGGCGCAGGTTTCGACGCGCACAACGCAGCCGAACTGCGCAGCGCCCTTGAAGCGGCACATCGCGGCACCGGCTTCGCGATCATCGACGCCAAGGTCGGACGCGACGATCTCTCGCCGGTCACGCTGAAATACATCCAGGCCGCCGCCGAACGCTCGCAGGCGCCGCCCGCCGAGCGCCGCAACAGCGGCAGCCATCACGGCCGCTCGCGCTCCTGATTCGCGCGGAAAAATCGCCGCCGATGAGCGAAGACGAGAATCCGTATCGCGATTTCCGCTGGGAGGTGCCGGAGCACTTCAATTTTGGCGCCACCATCGATGCCTTCGGCGCCGAGCCGGGCCGCCTCGCGATTCTGTGCGAGGACCACGACGGCAACCGCGCGCGTTTGTGCTTCGCCGACATCCGCGAGCAGTCCAATCGTATCGCCAATGTGCTGGCGGGCCTCGGAATGAAGCCGGGCGACCCCGTGATAATCGCGCTGCCGCGCATCACGCTGTGGCAGGCCGCTTACGTGGGCGCGCTCAAGGCCGGCGCGATCGTGATTCCGTGCGAGGCGGCGCTACGCGACAAGGATCTGATCTATCGCGCCAATCATTCCGGCGCGGTCGCGATCATTGCGGCGGTCGAGAGTGCCGACCTCGTTAGCGATCTGCGTAGTCAGTGCGCGGCGCTCAAGCACTATCTCATTGCCGGCAGCGCGCGCAGCGGATGGCTTGGTCTGCGAGCCTCGATGGCGACGGCGTCGGCCAGGTTTTCGCCGGTGCGCACGCGCGCGACCGATCCCGCGATTTGCTTCTACAGTTCCGGCACTGCACATCAACCCAAGGCCATACTGCACAGCCACGCCTACACCTGGTGCCATCGCTATATCGGGAGCCATTGGCTCGACGTGCGGCCGGGTGAATTGCACTGGGGTACCGCGGACACGGGACGGGCCAAGGCGGGGTATGGCATGCTGTTCGGCCCGTGGATGAACGGAGTTGCGACCCTTATGTACAACGGCGTGCTCGAGCCGCAAAAGCAAGTGGAGTTGCTCGCGCGCTATTCGATCGCGACGCTGTGCGCGACCCCGACAGAGTACCTGCGGCTGATGCAGGAAGATCTCGCATCTCACAAACTCCCAGCGCTGCGCCATTGCACCGCCACCGGCGAGGCGCTCAATTCGGAAATCATCGGCGTCTGGCGTGAGTGTTTCGGGCTCACAATCCACGACGGATACGCGCAGGCCGAGACGGCGATCGTCGTAGCCAACGTGCCGGGGATGGAAGTCAAGGCGGGATCGATGGGGCGTCCGTTCCTCGGCCACGACGTTCGCGTGCTCGGCGCCGAGGGCAAGGAGGCGAGCGACGGCGAGATAGGCGAGATAGCAATCCGGATAACACCCGAGCGTCCGCCGTCGCTCTTGGTGGAGTACTGGAAAAATCCCGCAGAGAACGAAGCCGCGTTTCGCGGCGACTACTACTTCACCGGCGACCTGGCCTCGCGCGACAGCGACGGCTATCTATGGTTCGCCGGCCGCGCTCACGGCGATTGAATCCGGCCGCGCGCAAGCGCGACGATGGGATTAGGGCGAGCTCACGCAAATGCCAGGCGGAGAACCTTCGGGAAGATTTGCGGGAAAACTTGCGAGTGGACTTGCGGGCAAGACGGCAATAGTCACTGGCGGCGGCCGCGGACTTGGGCGCGCGATGGCGTTGGGATTGGCGCGAGCCGGGGCAAACGTAGTGATTACGGCTGCGCGCGGGCGTCATGAAATCGAAGCGGTCGCGGATGAAGCGAAGACCTCACAGGCGGGGCTCGTTCGTGGCGGGATCGTACGTGGCGGGACCGTACGTGGATTGACGGCTGATGTCACGAGCGAAGGGGACGGTCTGCGCGTTGTAAGCGAGGCTGTCCGCGAGTTCGGCTCGATTCACATCCTCGTGAACAATGCCGGGCGTGGGATGCGTTTCGTCAGCGAGAATTTCCTCGACACTCCGACCAAGTTCTGGCAGACCGATCCGGCAGTGTGGCGGATGATCGTCGACACCAACGTGAACGGGCCGTTTCTGATGGCTCGCGCGGTTGTGCCTCATATGTTGAAACAGCACTGGGGCCGCATCATCAACATCTCGATGAATTACGAGACGATGCGCCGGGCCGGGTTCGCTCCGTACGGGCCATCCAAGGCCGCGCTCGAATCGGAGACTATCATTTGGGCGCAGGACCTGGCCGGGACCGGGGTGACGGTCAACTCTTTGCTGCCGGGCGGAGTAACTGACACCGGGATGGTCCCGGACGATATTGCGCCCGAAGTCCGCAGACGCCTGCTCAGTCCTGAGATCATGGTGCAGCCGCTTCTGTGGCTCGTGTCAGAGATGGCCGATGACGTGACCGGCGCTCGCTTTGTCGCGATCCTTTGGGATTCGTCGCTGCCGCCGGCGCAGGCCGCGGAAAAGGCGCGCGACACGCCCGTTTCTATTGTCCCGCCGCGGTGAAAGCTAGGATTTGCGCGGACCGCGTTCCAGCATGTTGAGCTTGCCGGCAAAATCCTCGAGGTCGACTTCAGTGGTCTCGAGCAGCCGAGCCACCATCCCCCAAAAGCCGATCGAAAGGATCAGTTCGACTAGTTCCGCGGTGCCGAGGTGCTTCTTCAGCGCCTCAAGCGTTTGCTTGCGGCCCTTGACGTTGCGCGTAACTTCGTCGGTCAGCGTGAGCACCAGGCGCTCGACTTCGTCGAAGCACTTTGTGCCTTCCCAGTTTTCCATCGCCGACAGCTGCTCGTCGCTCACTCCGCAGGCCTTGGCGATCGGCACATGCTGAGTCCATTCGTAGACCGAGCCGGTGAGTTTGGCGGTGCGCAGGATCGCGATTTCGCGCAGCTTGCTATCGAGCTTCGCGCGCGTCAGCAGCGAGTGTCCCAGCCGCGAGAAATTCTGAAACACCGCGTCGCTACTGTTGGCGATCATCCGCGCGACGTTCATCTTGCGCGGTGTGTTGCCGAGGATTTCGCGGGTCTTGTCGGAAGCCTTCGATTCGTCGACGTACGGTAGCAGCGCCATCGCGCCTGTTCCTCCGTTGCAGTTGCCACGCCGGGGCCGAGTTGTTGCGGCGATGCCGTTCCTCAGCGCGGATAGGGCGAAGCCTAATCCCCAGACACGCGGCGATGCAAACGAGACCGCGGCGAGATACGCGCTTCGCGAAGGTTCAGGCTTGCGCGTCAGGGCCCGGCGCCGTCTGATGCGTCCACCAGTGAATCAGGTAAGCGGCGAGCGCGATCAACGCCACGCCGAGCACGATCCATCGCACGCCCCAATGAACGAACTGGACCGCGCGCCAGACCTCGTCACCCAGCAGGTACCCGATCGTCACCATCAGCGAGCACCAGACGAGCGCGCCCATCACGTTCCATCCCAGGAAGCGCAAAAACGGCATCCCCGCCGCTCCCGCCATCGGTCCGGCCAAAAAGCGCGCGCCCGTAATGAAACGCGCCATGAAGACCGCCTTACTGCCGTGCTGATCGAAGAACAGGCGCAGCTGCGCGATCCGCCGGCGCACGAACGCAAATCTTGCGGCGAGGCGCTCGAGCAGAACCTGACCGCCTGTGCGTCCGACCAGGAAGCCGGTGCAGTCGCCGGTCACCGCGCTCGCCACCGCCACCACATAGACCCACTCGAGATCGAGCAGGCCGCGCGATGCGAGAAAGCCGGCGGCGATCAGCACGCTCTCCTCCGGCACCGGCACGCCCAGGTTGCCGACAAAGACAAAGACGAAGATGCCGAGATAGCCCCAGGACGCGAGCAGGTTGGGGAGGTCGGCGGGGTTCGTGAGATGATGCATCAGCGGTTCGATTTTCGCGGCCGCGCCACTCCCCTACGTCGCTAAAGCTTGCCCGAATCGGTTAGCCGAGGTAAGGGGCGAGAGCGCCCCCTGTTTTGCGACGTCGATGAGGGACCGCGACGCCGGGCTCGAGTCTAGCTACGGTGACTGGTTAGGTTGGGACGCGCGGGCGGAGCCGGGAGTTTCATCTTGCGGCCGTTGATCACCCATTCGCCGTCCTTGAAGTTCGCGCGGCATACGTAGTTGCCGCCGTCACGGACTAGCATGCCGCTTTGTTCGAGTTGCTTGATTTGTTCTGGCTTGGCCAACGACGCGAGGAAGCCGGTTGGCGCCACGACTTCGATCGAAGCATGTCCGTACTTGTCCCAGGCCTGCGTGACCATTCCCTTGCGATCGAGATTGCCGGACGTTATCAGCGGATCGTTGGCGAGGTCGGGAGAGATTCCGAACGTACCCTTGCCGACCGCCTCGCCATTGGGGCTGGCGGCATGTAGATCGATAGACAGGACCGGCGATTCCTTGACTATCGCAACGAACGTCTCGACGATTTTTTTCTGGAGCATCTGCGACTGCGCCTGTGGGTCGGCTGCCGAGTGCGAAATCGCCCCGACCGCATCCGTCAATTGTGCAATTGGCTCTGGCGGGATGTTGTCGATTCCGGCCATCAGGCTTATCGGTCCGAGTTTCAGAGCGCTGGCAGCGATGTTGCCGACCGACAGCGTCTCACGAATGTCGAGCCGGCCGTCCTTGATCTCGGTGACGCCCGCAAAAGCGATGTCCTGCACCAGGCCGTTGGGGGAGCCGTGTGCGCCGCTGCCGACTACGCTGTAGTTCACTCGGCTTATGTTGAGGACCTTGTTGCCGAGCCATACTCCGCTGCGGTAGCGATGCGACTCGCCGCGTATCGTCAGCCCTGCCATCTCGGCTTCGCCGAACGCGCCGGCGGCGGTGATGGCGGGAGCGTCGCCCCGAATTGTGTAAGCGTTCTGCGAGACATGCACTTCCGAGTTGAAGCCGCCGAATTTGGCAGTGAAATTGTGCGCCGAGTCGGCACGCTCGGTTGCCGCGCGAGAGATGTAAGTATCCAGCGTGCCGTCCATCCAGACCACTGACGATATGACAATCGGCGACTCGCCGAAGATCCTGTCCATCACGTCCTGCAGCTTGGGCGGCGGATCGGTATCGACCACCGCTGCGACCGGGAACGCGACGTGCCATCCGTTGTAAAATCCGAGCGGGCCGTGATGCACGTGCTGCACGAGGGTAATCGCGCCGCGGCCGCCGACCGCGACGCTGACGGTGGCTTGCGAGGAGAACCATCCGCGCCGGTAAGAATCGAGGCTCACGGCGTGACCCGCGCCAGCCAGTTGAGCGATCGAGTCGCGATAAACGCGCTCTGCGCGCCCCCCGTATAGTGCGGGAACCACGATCGCGGCACCAAGACATACGGCCGCGACGATGTACGCGATTCGCGCCTGGCCTCGTGCGCCGCTGGACCTGGATGCAAACATGGCAACAAGGGCTATCAGCCGGAACTCGCCGGAACAAGATGGCAAGATGAATCGACCTTTCCAATGAACCGGCGCGGATTCGGCACGCGATTCAGACTGGCCCCGTCTCTGCAAAATGCGCTATTGGGTACGAAGAGAGTCGGCAAAAACAAAAATCATCTGACGCAGCGCGGCGCGCCGTTGGGTTGATTCCAAGGAGGAGCGCATCATGGCACTGGCAGGACAAGTAACCAATCCCGAACGCCTGGAAGGACGCGACGTGAGCTTCCAGAGCGATGGCACCGCGATCAACGGCTACCTGGTGAAGCCGCGCGAGCCCGGCTCCTATCCCGGCATCATCGTGATTCACGAGGCCTGGGGCGTGATCGAGCATATCCGCGACGTGGCGAGGCGCTTCGCCAACCTCGGCTACATCGTACTTGCGCCCGACCTTTATACGCGGGTAGGCGCGCCCAAGACCGACGACCCGATGAACGTCGTGCTGAGCCGGATGCTGGCGCTGCCCGACGCGCAACTGGTGCGCGATCTCGACAAGGCTGCGGACCTGCTCGCCGCGCAGCCCGGGATCACCGGTAAAATCGGCTGCGTCGGATTTTGCATGGGCGGGCGCACCACGCTGCTCTACGCGTGCAGCAGCAACCGGCTGAGCGCGGCGATCGATTGCTGGGGCGGGGGCATCACCGCCGACGCGGCGCCGGCCACACCGCAGCGTCCCACGCCGATCGTCGATCTGGTTCCGCGATTGAGTTGTCCGCTCTACGTGGTTTGCGGCGAGGAAGACGCGAATCCCTCGCCCGCCCAGGTCGAGGTGTTGCGCCAGCGCCTGCAGCAGGCGGGCAAGACTTTCACCATCGACATGTTCAAGAACGCCGGCCACGCGTTCTTCGCCGACTACCGGCCAAGCTACCGCGAGAAAGCGGCCTTCGAGCTGTGGCCCAAGATGGCTGCGTTCTTCGATACGCATCTCAAGGGCAAGAAGTGAGACCCGACCCGACGCATTGAAGCAACGCGGCCATTGAGGAAAGACGCGATGGCACAACTGTACGCGCTCACGCTCACGGAGGCGGCCTGTCTTGTTCGCGAGCGCAAGGTTTCAGCGGTCGAGTTGGTCGACGCGTTGCTTGCGCGCATAGATAGGCTCGACGGCGCGATTAAGGCGTGGGTTGCGATCGATCGCGCGCGGGCGCGCAGCGCCGCCACTGAGCTCGACCGCGAAGCGCGCGAGGGGCGCTTTCGCGGGCCGCTCCACGGCGTGCCGGTCGGGGTCAAGGACATCTTCTATACCGCCGGCCTTGCAACCGAGGGTGGCTCGAAGGCGCTCGCCGGCTTCGTTCCCGACCACGACGCCGAGGCGGTGGCGCGGCTTAAGCGCGCCGGCGCGATCATCCTCGGCAAGCTCGCCACCACCGAATTCGCGCTGTTGGATCCAGCCGCAACACGCAATCCGTGGAACCTCGAGCACACTCCCGGTGGCTCCAGCAGCGGCTCAGGCGCTGCGGTGGCGGCGCGGATGTCTTATGCCGCGATCGGTTCGCAAACCGTCGGCTCGACCATCCGCCCGTCCGCCTACTGCGGCATCGTCGGGATGAAGCCGTCCTATGGGCGGATCAGCCGTTACGGGATGTTGGCGCTGGCGCCGAGTCTCGACCACGTAGGGATTTTCGCGCGCTCGATCGCCGACACGGCCGCGATGCTGCAGGCGATTGCCGGCGAGGACCCACGCGATCCCGCAAGCCTTGCCGTCGCGACTGACGACTATATCCACGCCACGGCGCAGCGGGCAGAGCCATTGCGAATCGCGCTGATGCCGAAGGCATTCGACGATCGCGCGAGCGAAGAGACGCGGTCCGCCGTGGCAGCTGCCGTCGCCAGGCTCGCCGATGCGGGTGCGCGAATCGAAACCGTCGAAGAGCCGTCGAGTTTCGCCTACATCACCGCGAACACGATGCTCGAGTTATGTGCCGAGGCCGCCGAGGTCCATCGCGAACGCTTCGCGGAGAAGAAGGATCTGTACGGGCCGAAGATTCGCGAGTTCGTTGAGCGCGGTCTCGATACCCCGGCGTGGGAATATATCCGCGCGCTCGAGGTGCAGCGGCGCTTTCGCCGCGAGGTCAACCACGTGCTCGAGCGCGTCGACGCGATCCTGACTCCCGCCACGCCGGCGCCTGCGCCGGCCGGAATCGGCGCGGCCGGCGATCCCTCGTTCAACCTGCCGTGGAGCTTAAGCGGGCATCCTGTGATCGCGTTGCCCTGCGCGCTCGCGCCCTCGGGATTGCCGATATCGATCCAGCTTACCGGCGCGGCGCTAGAAGAGGGCCGGCTGCTGAGCATTGCGCGATGGTGCGAGGGAATTCTGGCGTTCGACGCGCTGCCGCCCGCGGCCCCGCTCTGAGAGCCAGCGTTTCATCCGCGCCGCAGCCCCGCTCAGTCCATGCAACGGTCGAGGATGGTGAACGCGTCGGTGAGTTCGTCGTTTGTTATGATCGCTGCCGGCAAGAAAAGCCGCACGCACGCCGGCTCGTGCCCGCCGTAGTAAAGCACCAGCCCCGCGTCGAAGCATCGGCGGATAAAAGCCCGCGTCGTTTCAAGCGCGCCGTCACCGACCCGAAACGAGAGCATCGCCCCGCCGCCGTCGACCTCGGAGACGACGCCGGGATGGCGCTCGGCGAGTATGCGCAGGTGTTCGCGCGTCAGCCGCTCCAGTTCACGCTCGCGCCCCTCGGGCCCGAACATCGCGCCCTCGAACATCCGCTCGATCATCCGCCGCGCCACCGCCATCGCCACGGTCGCGCCAGAGTAGGTTCCCGAGATGAGCGCGGGGTCGGGCGCGAAGCTCCGCCGATAGAGAACGGCGCTGCCCTGGAAGACCTTGCCGATGGTGATGAGATCGACGTAATCGGCAAGCTTGAGCAGATCGGTCGCGAACAATTCACCCGTGCGGGCGAAGGTCTGCACCTCGTCGGCCCAGATTGGGATCGCGGCGCGGCGGCATTCCTCGAACAGGGGCACGAAGAATTCGCGCGGCGCCGTCACGAAGCCGGCTTCACCCTGCACCAGTTCAACGATGAAGGCCGCGATGCGTTCGCCCTCGCGTGCGACCACGTCGCTGAGCGCGGCCAGCGATCTGGCGATGCTGTCGGGATCGTTGCGGTCGTAAAAGGGGACGTAGTGCACGGGGAAGGTGGCCGGCTGGCCCACCCGGTAGTCTGGACGATCCGTGATTTCCGCCATCGCACTGGTCCGCCCGTGAAAGCATCCGCGAAACGCGATCACGCCGGGGCGTCCTTCGCGTTTGTAGCGCACGAGCTTGAGCGCGTTCTCGTTGGCGTCGGCACCCGACAGCGAGAGCCAGCAGTTTTCCATCCCGGCCGGCGCGTGCCGCAGCAGCGTCTCCATCAGCGCGCCGTACTCGCGATTGAAGATCAGGTTGCCCTGCATCACCAGGTCGGACGTGGCCGCGCGGATTGCGGTGGCGATGAGGTCCGGGTCGCCGTGTCCGAACAGATGGACACCGATGCCGAGCGCGAAGTCGAGCACCCAGCGCCCGTCGGCGAGCATCGCGCGAGCGCCGCGTCCGATACCGGAGCCGAGGTAGGGATAGAAGGCCGGCCGGCCGCGCATCTGTGCAAGGCGCTCCAGTTCGGCGCGCATCGCACCGGAACTGAGCGGCGCGTGGTCTTCGCGGGCCGTCTCGTCGACAGCTTCGAGGATCATGCGCAGGCCGGTTTCGAATTTTTCGATGGAGGAGGCCATCGTGGCGTGCTGCAGCGCGAGCGAAGCGGCTTCGCTATTTCAGCGCGCGCATCGAGAAGCCTCGCTCGTTGTAGCAGAGCAGCGAGCGCTTGCCCTGGAGCGTGGTCTCGAGCACGACCTCGCGTCCCCACAGACGCGCCACGTAGGCGAGGGTCTTCTCGCCGTACTCGAGCTGGAGATCGCGGCCGTCGTGACTGTGCTTGAGGTAGAGTGTGCGGTTCTGGCCGAAGTCGGCGTCCTCGACCTTGATCACGGGAATCGAGCCGGCGCCGACGTTGCGGATGAGCGTTTCCTTGACCTCGCGCCAGCCTTCTTCGTCAGAGACCTTGTCGACCACCAGATCGTCGCCGCGCGCCTCGTACTTGAACAGATCCATTTCGCGCATCAGTTCTTCGGTCAGGAAGCGGCGCAGGAACGAGCTGTCGCGCTCGGTCTCGCGCACCTCGAAGAGCTTGGCCTCGCCGTTCTTGGCCGGCGGCCCGTCGCGCTTGATCTCTTCGGGGGTCGGATCGGTGTGGCGGCGGTAGATGTCCTCCCAGGTTTTGAAGCCCAGATAGTAGGGATTGATCTGGCCGGGAATCGGACGCACGACCTGGTTGTGGCGCACGATGAATTCAAGGTGCAGGCCCTGATCGAGATCGAGCGACTCCACGATGCGCTTATGCCAGTAGCTCGCCCATCCCTCGTTCATGATCTTGGTCTCGAGCATCGGAAGGAAGTACTTCGCTTCCTCGTCCACAATCGTGAGCAGGTCCCTTTCCCATTCGGCAAGGAACGGATTGTGATCGCGGATGAACAGCAGGAGGTCCTCGTCGGGCTCGACCGGCACTTTGTGGATGTCGGGCTCGTGGACCTCCGGGCGCGCGTGGATACGATGGTAGGGATCGGTCCTGGGATGAGCCGCTTCCACCAGGCGTTCGAGTTGCTCGTTGTGGCTGAGCTTGCGGATCGCCAGATTGCGCCGGCATTGCCAGCTGAGCGCGTGCGCCGCGTCGAGCACGTGCTCGACCTTGTCGACTCCGATGGAGGGGTCCTCCGCGTAACGCCGCACGCGCAACGCGTGAGCTTTGAACAACTCTATAGTCAGCGAGGCGCGGGTTGAGCGATACGTGAAATTGTTCTTGAAAAAATCGTTGTGGCCGTAAACGTGCGCGATAGTCAGGATCTGCAGCAGCAGGGTGTTGTCGCGCATCAGGTAGGCGAGCGCCGGATCCGAGTTGATGACCATCTCGTAAGGCAGGCCGCTTACCCCGTGATCGTAGAGCGTCTTGAGCTTTTCGTACGACTTGCCATAGGACCAGTGCGGGTAATGCGAGGGCATCCCCGAGTACGCCATGTAGCCGAGCATCCCGAAGTGGTCGCACAGCTCGAACTCCTGCGTGAAGCAGTCGAGCCCGAACTCGGCGACCTTGTCGCGGATGCGCGCGTCCCATTCGACCAGGTCCTTGAGTTCGTAATTCGCCATCGTAAGTTTCGGCCTGAACTATTCCTTGATCCGGATCATTCTTTGATCCGAATTATTCTTTGATTCGATCTTTGGCGAGGAAGGCCTTGAACGAGGGCCAGATGTCTTCCTTGCGCTCGATCAATACCGAGTGGAAGTTGGGCGCCTCGAGCCGGCGGAACACGTTGAGCATCGAGGACTCATAGTAGCGCGACCCTAACGGTTTGATTTCGCCGTAGCCGAACAGATTGCAGAGGTCGGACAACTCCTTGGCCGACTTGAGCGCCGCCGGATTGTCGGAGTCGAAATTGTCCCCGTCGGAGCAATGAAAGGCGTAAATGTTCCACAGCGAGGGATGGTAGCGCTCGTTGATGATCTCGAGCGCCTTCAAGTAGCCCGAGGAGATGAAGGTGCCGCCGGCCTCGCCCTTGTGAAAGAACTCTTCCTCGGTGACTTCGCGCGCCTCGGTGTGATGGGCGATGAAGACGATCTCGACGTTCCGATAGCGCGTCGCGATGAACTGGTAGAGCATGAAGAAGAAACTGCGCGCCAGGTACTTCTTCATCGTGTCCATCGATCCCGAGGTGTCCATGATGCACATCACGACCGCGTTGGACTCTTCCTTGGTGTCGGTCTCGACGTGGCGGTAGCGCAGGTCGTCCTGATGAAAGGGGAAGCGCCGCTCTTCTGCTTCTTCCTCTTCCGCGCCGCCGATGTCGGCTTCAAGTTCGGCGGCCTCCGCCACCTCGAGCGCGCGTTCAGCCGCATGGCGATGGCGCGCAGCGAGAATTCGCATCACGCGCTGGCGCGCGGTACGGCGCTTGTCGAGCCGGATTCGGATGCCGACGTGGCGATAGCCCTTGCGTTTGAAAGAACGGTCGGAAGGAATCTGGCGCAGCGCGCGGCGCTCGAGATTGGGCAGTTCGAGATCCTCGAACATGATCTCGATCAGTTCGTCGAGCGTGACATCGGTCTCGTAGTAATCGATTCCGGGGCGGTCGCCGGCCTGGCCGTCGCCCTTGCCCTGGCCGTCCTTGCCGGTCTTGCCCACGACCTGACCTGGGCGCGTGTCACCTTGGCCCTGGCCCGCACCGGGCGCGTTCTCACCATAGATGAAGCGGTACTCCTTGATGCCGCGGAGCGGAACCTTGATCACGCGGTCGCGGTCTTTGCCGATGATCGATTCTTCAGCGATTATGTCCGCGATATTTTCGCGGATCGACTCGCGGACCTTCTGGCGATGGCGCGCGCGATCGCCGGCCGAGCGGTCGGAGTGTTCCGCGTCGGAGCGGCTGTATTCGCGAAAGATGCTTTCCAGCGGTGGCATTTAGAATGTCATCCTGAGCGAAGCGAAGGATTAGCGCGAAGCGATTTCCCTTGCTCAAACCAGAATGACAGCAGGCAATCGCCTCCGCCTTCACATCGGCGGCGCCAGCGTGAAACGCTCCGGCGCATCAATGTCACCTCAGTCCTTCCACAAATTGTTCGCGGCGTACTTGAGCACCACGTCGACGCACGATTCGCAGTAGCCGTTCTCCAGCAGGTTACGCACCATCGCGCCATACTTCTCGGCCTGCTCCTCGTCGCGGGTGCGGGCCTTGGTGATGATCCGCGAGATGTCGCGCACCGAGGTCATCAGCTTTTTCTCGATCGCCTCCTTGAGCGGCTCGTAGCTGCGGTAGCTCACCTTCTCGCCGCGCCGCGAGGTCGACCACAGATACGCGATCACTTCCTGGCGGAAGCCGTCGGCGGTCGAGCCGATGATCGCGATCTGCTCTTCGATCGATTTCAGGAAGCCCTCGTCCGGCGGCAGCTCTTCCTTGGTGTTGCGGTCGCGCACCTTGGTCTTGTTGACGTAGGCCTCGGCGTGGTCGAGATAGTTCTGAAACAGCGCTTCGGCCTGCTCCTGGTAGGAATAAACAAAAGCGCGCGTGATCTCTTTTTCGAGCAGGTCTAGGTACTCCTTGTGCAACGTGTCCTGGAGGAACTCGAGGTACTGCTTGCGGCTGTCGTCGGGCAGGTCGCCCTCCTTCACCATCCCGATCAGCGCCTCGCGCACGTTGATCGGATTGATGCAGTTGCCGCTGACGTTGTCGGAGAGCGCGTTATCGAGCGCCTTCATGATGAAGCGGGTCGAGATTCCCGACATCCCTTCGCGCTTGGCGTCTTCCTTGAGCTCCGCCACGTCGATCTTCTTGGTCCGGCCCTTCTCGACCACTTCTTCGCCATTGTACAGCCGCAGCTTGGTCATCAGATCGCACTTCGAAGTCGGCTCGAGCCGCGACAGGATCGCAAACATCGAGGCCAGCTCCAGCGTGTGCGGCGCGACGTGAGCGCGGAAGTCTGAGTTGCGGATGATCTTCTGGTAGATCTTCACTTCCTCGGACAGCCGCAGGTTGTACGGCACCTTGATCACCACGATACGATCGAGGATCGCCTCGTTGGTGTGGTCGGCCTTGAACTTCTGCCACTCGGCCTCGTTGGAGTGGGCCAGGATGCAGGTGTCGACGTAGACCATGCCGTGGCGGCCGGGCGCCGGAATGACTTTTTCCTGCGTCGCCGTGATCATCGCGTGCAGATACTCGGTCTCGTTCTTGAACACCTCGATGAACTCGACCAGTCCGCGGTTGCCGACGTTGAGCGCGCCGTTGAGCTCGAGCACCCGCGGATCGCCCTCGGAGTACTGGTCGAGTTTGGAGATGTCCTCCGAGCCGATCAGCACCGAGGTGTCCTGGTTATTCGGATCGACCGGCGGCACCACGCCAATCCCGATACGGTTGCGCTTGGAGAAGCTCCGGGTTTCGATCGGCACCTCCTCGTAGCGCTGGCCGAATTCCTCCTTAAGCCGGTAACGGCAAACCGGGCACAGGTCGCCCTCGATATGTACGCCGAGCATCTTTTCGAACTCGCGCCGCAGGTGGCGCGGGATCAGATGCAGCGGTTCCTCGTGCATCGGGCAGCCCTCAATCGCGTACACGGAGCTTGCCTGCTCGAGGCCGCGCTGGATGCGCTCGACCAGCGAGCTTTTGCCCGAGCCCACCGGCCCCATCAGGTACAGCACCTGGCGGCTCTCCTCGCCCTTGAGCGAGGCCGAATGGAAGTAGCGCACGAGCTGAGCGATGGTGCGCTCGATACCGAAGAACTCGTCGGCGAAGAAGTGATAGACCTTCACCGGCTCGTCCTTGTACAGCCGCTTTGTGCGCGGATCGTCAGCTTCCTGGATATTGTGCATGCCGCTCGAGATGATCAGGTCATAGACACGCGCATGAGAAAGCTTGGTGAAAGTGGGATCGGCCTTCACGATCTCGAGGTACTCGAGCAGCGTTCCACGCCACTGCTTCGACTCGCGCGAGGCCCGGTCCTGCTTGATCACGCGCTCAAAGTCGTTAACTGCGGTCATCAGCAGACTCCTTGTTAGGGCAGACACCTATGGAGAATGTTCGATTGAGAAGAAAACGGACGGGACGATTCTTTGGTTAAAGCGCATCCTATACCATTACCATTGAGCATAACCGAACTCACTACGCGATCAATGCGCAGCTTCGCTTAAATCCACTTCGTGAAGCCAGTTGTCCACAACATTAATATTACCCAGTGTCCGGCGACGAAGCGATAGCCTCGCAAACGACGCAACTTCGCTCAGAATATCACCCCTTTTGATTCTCCGTTTAGTTGTTTATCGCTTTGCCTCACTCTCGCTCCTGCTCCAGCGATGGCATCGCGATTGACTCGCCCAGCGCGAGCCGTCCGCGATCGTTGCGCAGCTGCGCCGCCAGTACTCGATCGTCGTGCGCGAAAGACACCCACCATCCTCCCGCGATCGCGCGCCCCAGATAATCCGCCTTGGCCTCCATCGTGCGCAGCGCATCGAGATCGTACGCCTGGTTCCACAGACCTTTCATGTGGGAGCGGGTCGGCACGATGTCCGCCAGATGCACGAAGCCTCCGCCGCTGTCGGCGCGCACTTGCACAATCTGATGATCGGAGGTGTGGCCGCCGGTCACGCGGATGTCCAACCCGGGCATCAACTCGATGTCGCCCTCGAGCGGCACCAGCGCATTTTGCAGCGGCGCAAGACACTCCTCTATGTGACGATATGCGGCCCGCAATCGTTCATTTCGCGAACCGCGTGCGATTTCCAGCTCTCCCCGCTGCACCATCACTTTTGCCCGCGGAAACGCCGCCTCCAGCACGCCCGACGGCCGCCGTCGCACGATCCCCCCGCAGTGATCGAAGTGCAGATGCGAGAGCACCACGTGCGTCACGTCCCCCGGTTCCATCCCTAGCGCCTTAAGCCCGTCCGGCAGCCATCCCTCGCCACGATCGAAAATCTTGCGCTCGACCGCGCTCAGACGGTTGCCGATTCCAGTGTCGACCAGCACCGTGGCGCCACCGCGCATGATGAGCGGGCAGGTGAGGTTGAGCCGTATACGGTTGCGGTCGTCGGCCGGATGGTCGCGTTGCCAAAGCTCGCGCGGCACCACGCCGAACATGCATCCGCCGTCGTTGCGCCAGAGCCCATCGCTGAGCATCGCGATCTCGAATTCGCCTACCTTAATCTTTGCGGGCACATCCATTTTTCACCAACGCTCGCGGCCTTCGAATCTTATGCGCTTCCCGCCAGCCACAAACCGAGCATCAGCGCGACCGCGCCCATCGCGGCCATCGCGCCATACAGCCACAGGAGCCGCCGCTCACCAGCGCCGGCTGCGCCCGAGCCGAGCCGCGCCGCCGTTCCCCATGCAATCGCCAACGCGGCCGCCATCCCGCACAGCAGCAGCAACTTCGCGCTCAGCACCTCCACGAAGGCCGCGGGAAGACGGAAATGACGTTCGCGCGCGACAAAGATCAGGTTCGCGATCCCACTTAGCGGCAACAAAGCGATCGCGGCCAGGTTCAGCCGATTGAGTACGGGCGCGACGCGCGAGGCGAACCCCGCGCGCTCGGTCTCGGTGGACGCGCCGGCGGCCAGCACGAAGCTCAGACTGACGGCGACCCATATTGCGCCGCAGAGCACGTGAATCCATAGAAAGCCAGTTCTGAGCATCGTTGGCCGGCCCGCGCGCACCCGCCGGCCATTCTCCGTAGCGTTTCGTGTAACGTCTCCGATGCATCTCACACTAGCGAAGGCGCGAGTGTTGTTGAAATCGGTGTTTTGCACTAACAGAAAGATGACAGTCGTAGAGGGGCGATAAAAAATGTTCGATGCGTATATCGAAGCCTGGGAGTTGCGCGAGTTGCTGCTCAAAAAAGAGGTTCGCCCGCGCGAGGTCGCGGAATTTTTCCTGGCTCGAATCGAACGGCTCAACCCCAAGCTCGGCGCCTTCATGACCATCGCCGCCGAGCGCGCGCTCGCCGACGCCGCGCGCCTTGAGCAGGCGAGCGCCGCCGAAGCGGCCGCGATGCCGCTTTATGGGGTCGCTTACTCGCTCAAGGACCTGACCTGGACGCGTGACATCCGGACCACGATGGGCTCGAAGAATTACGAGAACTTCCGCCCGCGCGCCGACGCCGAGTTGGCGGTGCGCTTGCGCAATGCAGGCGGAATCCTGCTCGGCAAGACCACCACGCCCGAACTCGGCGGCCGTCCGACCACCGAGGGTGGCCTGTGCCCGCCGGCGCACAATCCGTGGAACCTCGAATTCAGTGCTGGCGGCTCCAGCGGCGGCGCCGCGGCGCAGGTCGCGGCCGGGATGGGTCCGCTGGCCGAGGGCACCGACGGCGGCGGCTCGATTCGCGTGCCCGCAGCCTGCTGCGGCGTGGTGGGGCTGAAGCCCTCGCGCGGGCGTATCAGCTTTGCCCCGGTGATGGGCGAGGGATGGGCCGGGTTCGCGACCGAGGGACCGATCGCGCGCTCGGTGCGTGACGTGGCGTTGATGCTCGACGTGATGGCTGGTCCGGCGCTGGGCGATCCGTACTGGGCGCCGCCGCCGGCTAAACCCTTCGTGAGCGCCGTGACGGATCGGCCACAGCGGCTGCGGTTCGGCCTCATCGCCGAAAGCGCGCTCGGCCCGCTCGACTCCGAGGTCCGCGCCGCGCTGGAGCGCGCCTGCGAGGTCTTTAGCGCGATGGGCCATAGCGTCGAGGCGGTCGACGTCGATCCGGCCAAGCGTCTCGTCGACTACACGCGTATCGCGATCAGCGCCGGCATCGCGACGGTGCCGATCAAGGATCCTGACGCGATGGACCCGGTGGTGCGCCGTGCGTGGGAGGCCGGCAAGCGTCTCTCCGCCACCGACTACCTGGGAGCGGTGGCGCGGATGCACAACACCTCGCGCGAGATCGTGCAGGCCTTGGCGCCGTACGACGCGACGCTCGCGCCGACGCTGCCCAGCGCGGCGCCCCGGTTGGGCCTCCCAACCGAGAACTTCGAGGAGCAACTCTATCCATTCATCCAGTTCACGTTTCCGTTCAACGCGACCGGACAGCCGGCCTTCTCGCTGCCCAACGGATTCACCAAATCCGGACTGCCGATCGGATTGCAGATAATCGGCCGGCCCGCCGGCGAACTCGGTATCATCGCGCTCGCCGCGGCGTTCGAGGAGGCGCGGCCGTGGCGGGATCAGCGTCCGCTGGTGGACTAACGCGCACCCGCTAGGCGCGACCGAGCATCGATTTGATCTGCCGCACGTAACTGATGTTCGGATAGCCGCCGATCGCGAGTTTGCCCATCGCGTCGAGGACGGCGCGCGGGTTGGCGGACTCGACGGCAACGCTGTGCAACACGCGGCCAGTAATTTCGACTTCGACGAACTCCGCCGCGCAGCTGCCGAGCGCGTATCGGCGCCGCACCTTCCCGAGTTCGACCGCGGCGAGGCGCGGATGCGGTTTCACCACGGTATCCACGAAGGCCTCGGCGGTGAACAGTTCCTGGCGCGATGCTAGTAAGTCGTCGGGCGGGTCGACGCGCAGCGCCGCGAAGATCTTTTCCGCGATGAGCGTCGCGTCGATCGGAAAGTGCGCCTTCAGGTATGGGCTCCACTGCTCGAGATTTTGATCGGTGCGCAGCAGGACCTTGATATCCATCGTGTCGGCCCTGATTTTTGCGTTCGTGTCGTCGGTAGCGTCCGACACGATATAGGTCTCGCGGCTTTGCGCCGCTGGCTGCGGTCCGGAGAGCCTTTCCAGCCGCTCTCTTACCTCCGCGAGCGACGGAGCCCAAATCCTGAATTCGTAGCGGGGCGCCGAATCGTCGCCCGCACTCTCTGATCCGGCAGATGGCATTGTCATGTGGCTTCGGAACAATTGTTACCCACAGCTTCGGCGTTCGCCAGAGCGTCTTTCACGCGTAGGGAACCTCTCGTTAGGATTGAGGGTTAATCGTTCATTAACACCGCCGGAATACTCCGATCATCGCGCGATGGTTGGCTCAAATAGGCAGTGAGTCCGCGAAGTTGGGTCCGACAGGGTAAGACGAGGTACTCGGATGGCGCACGGACTTTGTCTCACCAATGAATTATCAAAGACACTCCGGCGATCCGGGCTTCTCGGGCAGAGCGGAGGTAGCGGTGGTGGAGGAAAAGCCGAACGGGGCGGTCGCCCCGTGGGCCAGGGTCCTGCTGGTCGAGGATGAGGCCGATATCCGCGAATTGATTCGCTACAGCCTGGCGCAGGCCGGGCTCGAGGTCGAAGAAGCGAGCGACGGGGCCGAGGCGCTCGACAAACTGCGCGCCTTCGTCCCGGACCTGATCGTGCTGGATCTGATGCTGCCGGGGATGCCGGGACTTGAGGTTTGCCGTCGGCTGCGCTCGCGCGCGGACACTGCGCGGCTGCCGATCATGGTCGTGAGCGCCAAATCAAGCCCTTCCGAGAAGGCCCTTGGGTTGGCTATGGGCGCCGACGATTACGTTTGTAAGCCTTTCAGCCCGCGCGATTTGCTGATGCGAGCGATCGCGTTGCTGCCGCAACGATAGTCACAACACGATCCGTCAAGACGTATTAACCACTCCTTCATCACAGCGTAACCGCTTTGCGTTACTTCGCCTCCATGACGGAGTATTGCGTATATGGGTGAGGCGGACACGCTGGATACGCAAAGTCAAAATCGATGGGCGCAAAATCGATGGGCGATCGTCCTGGCCGGAGGCGAAGGGAAGCGTCTACGCACCCTGACCCGCCAGCTCGGCTACGACGTGCCCAAGCAGTTCTGCCCGCTGCTGGAGCAGGAAACGCTGCTGCAACTGACGTTCCGCCGCGTTGCGCTGGCGATTGATCCCGCGCAGACCCTGACCGTGGTGACTCGCTCGCATGAGCGATTTTTCTCCCCGTTGATGGCGGAGCTTTCGCATCACGACCCGCATCACAACCTCCAACAGAACATGCTGGTCCAACCCGACAATCGCGGCACTGCCACCGCGATCGCGTATGCCGCGTTTCGCCTGGCAGAGATGGATCCGGCGGCCTCTGTGGCCGTGTTCCCTTCCGACCATTGGTTCAGCGACGACGCGGAGTTGATGCGCAACGTGGAGCGTGCCTTCGCGCTGGTCTCCGAGTTCCAGGAGTTGACGGTGGCGCTGGGCGTTGCGGCCGAGCGGCCGGAAGCCGGGTACGGATGGTTCGAGCTTGGAGCGCCGATCGTCAATCAGGAAGCGCGGCTCTTCGAAGTGCGGCGTTTCTGGGAGAAACCGCCTGCCGAAACCACCCGCGCGCTCTGGTCCGCCGGGGCGCATCGGAACAGCTTCATCCTGGTGGCCAAGGTCTCGGCGCTGCTGAGCCTGATTCTGAAAACGCTTCCTCGATTGCACGGCTCCTTTCACAGTCTAAGGGCGGTGCTGGGCACGATGTTCGAAGGGCGGACTATCGAGTCGCTCTATCGCGATCTGCCACGGATGGAGTTTTCTCAGCGCGTGATAGCGCGCTCGGCGCAGGCGTTGGCCGTGCTGGCGGTGAGCAACCTCGAATGGAACGACCTCGGCGAGCCGCGCCGCGTGCTGAGCCTCCTTAAGCGGATCGAGCGGACCGGGCAGCGCGAGCAACTCGCCAGCGCGATCCGAATTCACTACCGGCGAACGCGCGGCGCCGCTTAGTCCGTCAGCCGCGGAAATGCGGCATCACCTTGGTCGCAAACAGCTCCAGGTGCTCGTACATCTTTTTCGGCGGATAACCCGGCGGACACGTCCAGGTGTAATAGCGCTCGATTCGGATGCGCGAGGCGTAGTCACGGATCAATTCGATCGAGCGGGCGGGAGTGGCCACGTTGAGCAGGCCGCTCTTGCGCAAGTCTTCCACCGTGTTCATGTGCGGAAAGAAGTCCTGTCCCGAATCGCCCATCCACTTGGCGTACAAGTTGATCTGGTAGAGCACGTGCGGCGCCAGCTCGTGCCAGGTCTTGTCGGGATCGTTCGCCACGACCAGCCATACGTGGCCCGCGATCACGTGGGCGCTCGCGGGATCCTTGCCCAGCGCGTGCAACTCGGCCACGTAGTTATCGTACGCAGGCCGCACTTCATTGATCGCAATATAGCCGTCGCCGTAGCGCGCCGCGCGCCTGGTCGCGCCCTTTGCGAAGCCGCCGACCCAGATCGGAGGACGCGGCTTCTGCACCGGCTCGGGCGTGACGCGGGCGCCTTCGATATTGAAGTGCTTGCCGTGAAACGTGAGCGTCTCGCCCTCCCATAGCCGACGGATGATCTCCAGCGCCTCATTCATCCGTCCCGCGCGTTCCTTGTATTTGAGTCCCAGCCCCTCGAATTCCCCGGCCCGGTAGCCCAGCCCCGCGCCCAACTCGAAGCGGCCGCCGGAAAGGATGTCCACGGTGGCGCCGTCCTCGGCCAGCCGCACCGGATCGTACATCGGCAGCAGCACGACTGAAGTGCCGATCCGGATCTTCTTCGTCTTGACCGCGATTGCCGCGGCGATCGGCATCTGTGCCGGCGAATAGCCGTCGTCAACGAAGTGATGCTCGCTCAGCCACACGTCGTCGTAGCCGACATTCTCGGCCCAGGCGATCATTTCCAGCGTTTCCGCGTAAAGGTCTTTGTAGGGACGGCGCCATTGCGGCGGATTACGAAAATCGACCCAGAGGCCAAAGCGCAGTCGCGGATTTTGCGTGGCGGTTGGCATACGAGCACCTCGATAGAATGTGACGCGTTGCGCGAATGTAGTGCGCTGCGCGAAGCAGACGCCTTGCGAGCGCCTGTCGAAGCACGCATCTCGCACAAATGCGGAAAAAATACCAGATCGCGGTCATCTATAGCCGAACCGCGGCATCACGACCTCCAGCAGGATCAGGAGGACGACGATCATCTCCAGCCAAAACACCCGCCGGTCACGCGCGACCTCCGCCAACAACTCCAGCGCCTCCTGAACCGCGCGCAGCTTGGCCTCCAGCGCCCGATAACGGTCCACCAGGTCGAACTCGGCGCGCAGGTCGCCGTAGATCCGATCCATCGCCGGGTCGTCCCACGCCGCCTCGGGCTTGTCGAGTAGATGGAGCACCTGCAGCACCTCGCTGCGGGTCGAGATGGCCTCGCCGATGAAACGATGCAGCCGGCGTACGCGAAATGGCACCGTCCCATACCGCTCCAGGCGCTCGACGAAGCTTGCGGTGCGGGTGAAAAGGTGATCAACGATTCGCTCGTAGTACTCCATCGCCGCGCTCTGCGCCACGATCAGCGAAACGATGCCGGCGCGCGCGGGCGTGACGCGATCGACTCGAAGCGTGCCGTCGACGATACCCGTTGAGAAGCTGGGATCCTCGAGCACCGAGTAGTCCTCGCGGATCACTTGCGCGGTAAGCTTCGGCCCCATGCTGAAGAGCCGCGCCAGTTCGGCGTCGCGGCGCTCGGGCGGCACGTCGTAGGCCACCACTGCGCCGAACGGAAAGACGTAAATGCCGCCCTCGGGCTCGATCGGGGCGTATAGTTCGTGGACAGAAATCTTCGCTTGCGGAAAAACCGCGGCGAGTTGCTTGAGTGCGAGATTTTCCTCGAAAGCGATTGCGTAGAACTGGTGAAGCCGCGGCGCCATCGCATTATGGATATCATCAGCGGTGCGAAGGGATAAGATGTAGAAACCGCGCAAGCCATGAGCCATGAGCAAGGTCCACCGTGAGCAAGTTCCAAATGATATTCGCGATGATCGCGGCGCTCGCGGTCATCGCGATGATGGCGGCGCTCGGCGTCATCCTGGCCCTCGCGATGGCGCGCGAAGACGGGGCCGAGGCCGCCGCGGAACGCGCTGCGGCCGGGGACGTGGAGCCGCGCGTGCCGGGATGGACACTGCTGCGGCGCGCGCTCGGCAGGCGATGCCCGCGATGCGGCGGCGGCGCGGTTTTCGCCTCTTACTTCAGGATGAACTCGCGATGCAGCGAATGCGGCGCGGTTTTCTGGGTCGATCAGGGCGAATGGCTGGGCGCGTTCGTGATCGATTGGGCCTGCGCCACCGGCACGGCAATCGTGGTGTGGATTGCGCTTGAGCTGGCTTTCACAAAGCTCCCGCAGATCTTGGAAATCGCAATAATCTCGACATGCGTGATGGTCAGCCTGTTCGCGACCTTTCCTTGGTCGCGCAGTTTCTGGACCGTGTTCCTGTATCTCGCCGGTGCGATGGGAGAACGGCCGGCGCGCGCGCAAGACACTCCCAATGCGACGCCTCAGGCCGCCGTGCCGCCCAATCCGCCGAACTAAAGGAACGAATCGAGCGGCTGCGGCTTAGCCGGAGATGCGGCTCAGGTAGGCGAGTAGGGCCTCGCGTATCGGAAGCTGATTTTTGTAGCCGCGCATATCAGGCGGCACCTTGTCGAGCGCCTGGGCCAGCCCTCGCGCCACCGACGGCAAGGTCTCCAGCACCGACAGCGGCCGGATGTAAGTCCGAATCGTAAAGAGCACGTCGCCCGAGCGCGGCAATCTTCGCAGGCTCTGCCGTTCCGATCTGATCCACAACTTGCGGCCGGCATTGTCGGCGGTGATTTCGCTGTTCTGGCCCTGCTTGAAACGGCGCTGCTTCAGATAGAGGTCCGGGGCATCGACGATGCTCCAGTTGGATCGCCACGAAGGCTTGTGCGCCTTGAGCCCCACCATGTAACGGTCTGAGGGCGCCGCGAGCTTTTCGTCGTAGCCGGGAACGGCATGATGAATACCGGCCATCGGCAGCGCGAATTTTTCCGTCAGCTCCCAGCGCAACGGAAAGCAAACCGAGCCGGCACTTAGCACGTAGGTGCCCTTGCCGTCGGGGCTCATCAGGCAGAGGTCTTCCTGGATCAGGCGGGCGGCGAGGTCGAGCGGCGCGGCGCTGAAATCGCCGACGCGCCACGTTTCGCCATTGATAAGATTTTCGATACGGGCGTCCGCCTCGATGCCGTCATCGGCGTTTCGCGGTGCCCCGCTGCGCGAGATGCGGAAGAAATTCGGATAGTAGATCGCCAGATGCTCCAGCAGCATCTCGAGCACTTCGGCCTGGCCGCGTTCGCTGCCGGGCATCGCGCAGAACACCATCGCGTACTCATCGCGCAGGCGGCGCGCCTTTTCGCTCATCTCGGCGGCGTAGTGCTCGTCGATGTCGAGCCAGGTTTCCTCGGCCATCGGCACCAGGCCCAGCGCAAGACTGTAGTTGCCCTCGGCGAATGGATAGCGCATGTACTTGCCGAGCATCGCCGAAGCATCTGCCGGCGTTTCTTTGATCGCCTGGTTCATCGTTGAAGAGAGACGAGTCTAGTAACTCCTCACCGGACGGTCGAGTCCTCTCGAACGTGGGCTCTTTGCACGGGCCATCCCGCGAAACTAGATTTGTACGACCCTATGGAAACCTCCTCGAAAAAGCCCGCGGCGGGAGCTTTGCGCGCCGGATGCCTCAACTTCACCGAGCTCTCGGCGATCTCGGTTGCGAATATCGGGCCTACGCTCGTCGCGGCGCTGGTCGTTCCACTGATGTACGCGAGCGCCGGCAACGCTAGCTGGCTCGCTTATCTCTTCGGCACGATCATGCTGCTGTTCGTGACCTTCAACCTCAACCAGTTCGCGCGCCGCTCGGCGGCGACCGGCTCCATGCACGCATACACCGTGATGGGACTCGGCGCGACGACCGGCGGCATTTCGGGATGGTGCCTGGTCTGGGCTTATCTCTTCGATGGAATCGCCGGGGTGGCGGGCTTCGCGATCTTTGGCAACGCGTTGTTCGGGATGCTCGGATTCCAGGTCCCGAACGCGCTGATGTTCGCGATCCTGTGCTTCATAATCTGGTTCCTCGCCTACGAGGACGTGCAGATTTCGAGCATCGTGATGCTGGTGTTCGAGGCCCTCTCGATTACGATGATTCTGATCCTCTGTGCGGTGGTGCTTTCCAAACACAAGTTCGCGCTGGACACCGCGCAGCTCACGCTGAAAGGATCATCGCTGTCCGGAATCGCGATGGGTGTGAATATCGCGGTCTTCAGCCTGGTCGGCTTCGAGAATGCCACCGCTTTCGGAGAGGAGGCGAAGGAGCCGCTCGTCACGATTCCTCGCGTGCTGATCGTAAACCTGATTCTGACCGGGCTGTTTTTCGTGCTGATTTCCTATACCGAGATACTCGGCTTCATCGGTTACAAGACTCCGTTAGATAAGGTCGATACGCCGCTGAACGTTCTGGCCCAGGTGGTGGGGATGCCCGCGCTGGTGGTGCCGATGTCATTGGCGGTAATCGTAAGCTGCTTCGCGGGCGGCCTCGCGTGTCTCAACTCAGGCGCGCGGATCCTCTACTCGCTGAGCCGTCACGGGCTCCTCCCTTCATCCGTCGGTGCCGCGCACGACACCCACGAAACGCCGCATGTCGCGGTCACCATAATGGGCGCGCTGCTCTTCGTCGTGCCGGCCGCGATGCTGCTGGTGCCGGGCACGCAGCCGTTCGACATCGTCGGTTACGCAGGCACGCTGACCGCGTTCGGATTTATCGGCTCGTATTTCCTGGTTTCGATCGCGGCGCCGGCATATCTGAAGCACGAGGGTATCGTTCGCGGCCGCGACTATGCGCTCGCGGGCGCGGCGGCGCTGCTGCTGTTGTTTCCCGCAGTCGGGAGCGTATATCCAGTCCCGCCCTGGCCGTATGGCGTTTTCCCATACCTGTTCCTTGTGTACATGATAGTCGGCTTGGTGTGGATCCGCTCGCGGCGCAAAGGCCTTTCTGAATTCGCCGGCGTGAATCAGCCTGTGCCGGGAGCGGGGCCAGCCGAGAGCGATGCGTCTAATTAAGAGGAGCCATTCAATGAGTGAGCTTGAGGAAATCGTCCGCACTGCGTGCCCGCGCGACTGTTACGATACCTGCGGAGTTACCGTTCACAAGCGCAACGGCGCGATCGAGTCTGTACGCGGCGACCCCGCGCATTTTGTGAGCCAGGGCCAGCTTTGCGTCAAATGCTCGATTGGCTACAACAACGAATGGCTGGACCCGCGATCGCGCCTGACGCGGCCGCTGCGACGCATCGGGCGCAAGGGCGAGGGCCGCTTCGAGCCGGTGTCATGGGACGTCGCGATTGCCGCGATCGCCGATCGGCTCAAGCGGATCGCCGCGAGCGCCGGACCACAGGCCATCCTCAATACGCACTACAGTGGCACGATCTCGCTCATCGCGTATCTCTTTCCGACGCGTTTCTTCAACCGGCTCGGCGCGACCGAGGTCAGCCCCGACACGATTTGCAACATGGCCGGCCACGTGGCCTTGCACTACGTATATGGAACTTCGGTGAGCGGCTTCGATCCGCGAACCGGCGCCGCCGCCGCGTGCATCCTCGTGTGGGGCGCAAATCCCTCGGCTTCTGGTCCGCACGTGCAGGAACATTGGATCGAAAACCTGCCGGGCAAGGTCGTGGTAATCGATCCGGTGCGCACGGCGTCGGCCGAGGCCGCGGATATCCATCTTCGGCCGTTTCCGGGGAGCGATGCGGCGCTGGCCTTCTCGATGCTTCACGTTATCCAGCGGGAGGGACTGGTCGATCGCGACTTCGTGGCCCAGCACACCGTGGGATGGGACGAGCTCGAACCGATGCTCGCGCAATGCACTCCGGCATGGGGCGAAGCTCAGACCGGCGTGCCCGCCCGCCTGATCGAGGAGACGACGCGGCTCTATGGCCGGGGGCCGTCGCTGCTGTGGATGGGCCAGGCGCTCCAGCGCCAGCCGACCGGCGGCAACGTGATGCGCGCGTGCTCGATTCTTCCCGCGGTAACCGGAAATCTCGGCAAGCCCGGCGCAGGTTTCGTCTACCTGAATTTCGACATGGCGCAACGCGGGATCGACGGCGAGTATCTGACCGCGCCGCATCTGAGCAAGAGCGCCCCGCCCTCAATCAGTCAGATGGACCTCGCCGCCCGCCTTGAGGACCCCGCGCGCGCGCAGGCCCTGATGTGCTGGAACATCAATATTGCCGCGTCCAACCCGCAGCAGGAGCGCTTGCGCAAGGCGCTGATGCGCGAGGACCTGATGACCGTCGTGCTCGATCTGTTTCCGACTGATACCACCGACTTTGCCGATTTTGTGTTACCGGCGGCGAGCTTCCTGGAGTTCGACGATCTCGTGGCGAGCTACTTTCACCTGACGCTTTCGGCGCAGGTCAAGGCGGCGGAGCCGATGGGCGAGGCGCTGCCCAACTCCGAAATTTTTCGCCGGCTGGCCAGCGCGATGGAGTTTGCTGAGCCCGAGTTGCACGAGACCGATTCCGAAATCATTGCCACGATACTCAAGCGCGCAAACCTCGACGGAGATTTTCGCGCGTTTGCCGCACGCGCGCCCGTGCACATTCCCGCCGAGCCGATGATCCAGTTTCGCGATCTGACCTTCCCCACGCCCAGTGGACGTATCGAAATCGCTTCCGAGAGCGCCGCGGCCGACGGCCATCCGCGAGTTCCGCAGCCGCTCGCTGATCCCAGGCCGGCGTCGGGGCGGCTGCGATTGCTGTCGCCATCCTCGGCGTGGAGCCTGAACGACAGCTTCTCGAATGTGGCCAAAATAGCGGCCCACGTGGGCCCGGCCGCGATCGCGATGCATCCGGCGGACGCCGCCGGCCGCGGTCTCGCAGAAGGCGACCAGGCGCTGGTGGCGAACGAAACGGGCCGCCTGGTGATGCGCGTCACCTTGACCGAAACCTTGCCGCGCGGAGTCGCGCTCTCGCACAAGGGCCGCTGGCCCAAGCAGGAAGCCGGACAACGAAACGTGAACGTGCTGAATCCCGGGCGCAAGTCGGACATGGGGGAAAGTACCAGCGTTCACAGCGTGGAGGTTACGGTGGGCCCGATGGCTTCGGCCTGACCGCCCAAGACTCGAATGAGAACACCCTAGTAAAGAACTCGTGAGGTGACGAATCCGAACGCGATACGCACAAGGGTGACGATCAACTCATCCAATCTGAATACCGTTATGAGCAACCCTACGATAGTATTCGATCCGTACGCGGCTGCCGATCTGCGCAACGTCGTGCAGACCATTGTAGATAATCACAACATTGCTCTCACCGGCCGCGCCGAATGGTACCCGGTTGCCTTCTTTTTGAAGGACGAAAGAGGCGAAGTGTTGGGCGGCTTGCTTGGAGATATCTGGGCCGCGTGGCTCTACATCGGAACGCTGGGCGTGGCAGCTCCCATGCGCGGGCGTGGCTTTGGCCGGGAGCTAATGAAGCAAGCGGAGCTTTATGCGGTCGAGCGTCGCTGCACCGACGCATACCTCGGCACGTTCAGTTTTCAAGCGCGGCCGTTCTACGAAAAGTTGGGGTATCGCGTTTTCGGAACGCTCGAGAATCATCCAGCAGGGCATCACCACTACTTTCTGACCAAGCAATTGGTTACTGCCAAGTGACGACAATAGTCCGGCCGAGGCTTGGCGACGTTTGGCTCGAAGAACTCGGAGGGTGGAAGATTATCGACTCGCACGTTTCCTTTACGGTGGATCCCGCGACCGGTAAGGTGGACCTGAGCGCCGTTTCCTTTGACCTGTTTAGCCTGGACGGCTAGCATCGGCGGCGATGTCCTGGCGAATCGGAATAGACGTTGGCGGAACCTTCACCGATCTTTTCGCGGTCAATGAAAACAACGGCGAAACCCGCACGGCTAAAGTTCTCAGTACCAAGCATCGGTTGGTCGAAAGCGTGCTCGGCGCGCTCAAGCAGACGGGCATCAAGGCTGGCGAAGTTGCGGAAATAGTCCACGGCAGCACGACCGCCACCAACGCGCTTATCGAGCGCAGCTTTCCCACGGCGGCGATGATCACCACCGAGGGATTTCGCGACACGATCGAGATAGGGCGTCAGCGCCGCGAACGCCTTTACGATCCGTACCAGGTGAAGGAACGGCCGCTCATCCCCCGCCGTATGCGCTTCGTGCTCAACGAGCGGATGTCGGCACAGGGCGAGATCGTGAGGACGCTGGACGAAGAAGCGGCGCGCGCGCTGATCGCGGAGGCGCTCGCACAGGGCGCCGAGACAATCGCCGTCTGCTTCATCAACGCCTACGTCGACGGCCGCCACGAACGCCGCGTGCGCGAGCTGATACACGAGGCCGCGCCCAAAATCCGCGTCGCAATTTCCAGCGAGACCCGCCCGCAGTTCCGCGAGCTGGGCCGCTTTATGACGACGGTCGTGCGCGCCGTCCTCCTGCCGGTGATGGCCGGTTACCTCCAGGACCTCGAGCACGAACTCACTAAATGGGGTTTCAAGGGCTCGCTGCTCATCATCAAGTCCAACGGCGGCGTAATGGGAGTTGCTTCCGCGATCGAGCGGCCCGAGGAGCTGATCGAATCCGGGCCGGCTGGCGGCGTGGCCTACGCCAGCGCGCTCTCGCACTCGATGCGCGAGGCCGCGAAAGTCATCCACACCGACATGGGCGGCACCTCGTTCGACGTCGCCGTGGTCGAGGACGGCGAGGGCCTGATCACCAACTCTTACGAACTGCGCTGGGAGATGCCGATCATCACTCCGATGCTCGACATCAGGAGTATCGGCGCAGGCGGCGGCTCGATCGCCTGGATCGACGATGGCGGATCGTTGCGTGTCGGACCGCGGAGCGCCGGATCCGATCCCGGCCCGGCTTGCTATGGCAAGGGCGCCAAGCACGCAACTGTCACTGACGCGAATCTGCTGCTCGGCCGGCTGGAGCCGACGCTCGGCGGCAAGATGATTCTCGATCGTGATGCCGCCCATCGCGCGGTCGCCGAGATCGGCAAGCGCGTGGGACTCGATCCGATCGCGGCAGCCGAAGGTATTGTCTCGATCTGCACGGAAAACATGGCGCAGGCGATTCGTCTCGCCCTGGCCGAGCGCGGACGCGACCCGCGCGATTTCGCGCTCGCCAGCTCGGGCGGCGCGGGCGCGATGCACGCTTGCTGGATCGCTCGCTCGCTCGGAATTCCCATCGTAATCGTCCCTGCTTACGCCGGTGTGGCGTCTGCCTATGGCGCGACGCGGATGGATTTGCGCCACGACCTGGAGCGCTTTTTCTACTCGCCGCTCGCGGATACCGATCCAGATCAACTCGAGCAGCGGTATCGCGCGCTCGAGGAAGAGGGCCGCGCGCTTTTGTCACGCGAGGGAATCGCGCTCACCGCGGTAAGGCTCAAGCGTACCGCGCAGATGCGCTACGTCGGTCAGAGCTACGAAGTCCTGACCCCAATCCCCGACCGGATCGGATCGACGCTCGATGAAGTCAGGGCGAATTTTCACAAGGCGCATCAGCGCGAATACGGGGTCGCGTCGGAGGAGTTCGAGCCGGCCTTCGTCAGCCTGGGCGTGACCGCGTTGGGCGTGGTTGCCGGGCACGGAACCGGTGATACCGCGGCTGTTCCCGGCGGCGCCCGGAAAGGCGATACTGGAAACGTGATCAAGGGCGAGCGCGAGGTGATCTTCGACGGCAAAGCCATCCGGACCGCGCTCTACGACGCCGCCGCGCTCTGCCCGGGGCACAAGATCGAGGGACCTGCGATAATCGAACACGAGCATTCGTGTACCGCGCTTGCGCCTGCAAGTTCGGCCATGGTCGACGTTGAGGGCAATCTGTCCATAACGGTGTGAGGGAATCCGATGAACAGCTCGAATGAAAATGGCAAGCGGCTTGACCCGGTAACCTTCGAAGTGCTGCGCAGTTCGTTCGAATACGTCTGCGGCAGGATGAGCACGGTGCTACAGAAGGCCGCCTTCTCGCCGATCATTTACGACATGGTCGATTTCTCCAACGCGATCTACAACGAAAAGCTCGAGCTGCTCGGTCAGACCGCCAATTGTCCGGTTCATATCGCGGCAATGCATTTTTCGGCGCAAGCCTCGGTGAAGCATTTCGGCTTTGAGAGCCTGCGCCCGGGCGACATCTTCGTGCTCAACGATCCTTACGACGGCGGCACGCATCTGAACGACATGACGTTTACGATGCCGGTCTTTTTCGACGGCGACATCCTGGGCTTCGCCGTTTCGCGCGGCCATTGGACCGACGTCGGCGGCGGCGCGGCCGGCGGACAGGCCTTCGGCACGCATATCGCGGGCGAAGGATTGCGGCTGCCGCCGCTTCGGATGTACGAGAACTATCGCATCAACGACGACCTGCTGCGGATCATCGTTGCCAACACGCGCACCCCGCAATACATCAAGGGCGACCTGCAGGCGCATCTCGCCGCGCTGCAGGTGGCCGAGGCGGAACTGCGGCGTATCGCGGGCCGTTACGGTATCGAGACCGTGCGCCAGGGAATGCGCGAGGTGCTCGACTACACTGAGCGCCTGACCCGCAACGCGATTCGCGAAATCCCCAACGGGACGTACCATGCGGTCGACTACGCGGACACCGACGGCATCACCGATGATCCGGTGCGCGTCGAGGTCACGCTCCAGGTCGAGGACGACCGGATCGTGCTGGACTTCGAGGGCAGCGATGCGCCGGTAGCCGGTGGAATCAACTCGCCGATGGCCAATACCTATTCGGCCGTTTACTACTCGCTGAAATTTTTTCTCTCGCCCGACGCGCCGGCCAACGCAGGCAGCTTCCGCCCGATCGAGATTCGGCTGCCGGAGCGAAGCTGGCTCAACGCGAAATGGCCTTCGCCGACGATCGGTTGCACCACGCTCACGTCCTCCAAGATTACGGCGGCAATCTGGAAGGCGCTTTCCGACGCGATTCCCGATCGCGCGGTCGCGCCGACCTTCGCCGAGTGCAACTGGTTCGTATGCTCGGTGAAGGATCCGACAAGCGGCGAGAATTTCGTCTTCTCGGATCTGCCGGCGGGCGGATGGGGCGGCACGCCGCGCCACGACGGGATGAACGTGACCCAGGATCCGTTGGGAAACTGCGCCAACCTCTCCGCCGAGGTCGCGGAATTGCTCTTCCCGATCCGCTACGAGGCCTTTGACCTGCGCGCCGACTCGGCCGGCGCCGGCCGCAATCGCGGCGGGCTTGGTTCGCGCATGGTGATCACGATGCTTGGTTCCTCGGAGGTATCAATCGAGACCTCGCGTACACGGACCGGCACCCCGGGAGTTGCGGGCGGCGGCGATAGCGTGGCGCAGCGGGTCTCGCGCGTGACCGCAGAGGGCAAGCTCGACGTCTTCGGCGGCATCTCACCCGACGGCGTATGGCACAATCCGCTGCGCGGCAAGCGCCTGGAGGCGGGCGATCGATTCGAAGTCCTGACCACGGGCGGCGGCGGCTGGGGCGATCCGATGCTGCGCGAACCGGCGCGGGTGCTGGAAGATTTTCTCGATGGCTACGTGACACCGGCCAAGGCGTGTGACAACTACGGAGTAGTCATCGATTCCCAATCCAAGACTATCGACGGCGAGGCGACGAAGCGCACGCGCGCCGGTCGTAAAGCCGAGGGACTGGCGGCGGCTGGCCGCTAACTGCGGCGCCGTCGATTCGCGCAGGACGTCGTGCGGCATGCCCGCGAGGAGTTCGTTCTCTTCGTCCAGACTTGTCTGGATTTCGCAGTCGCTCGGCTTTTGCGCGCTTATCGGGCTGCTGCTTTTCGGATGCGCCGGCAGATTAGATATCCCGTTCTTTTGGGCGTACCTAATCGTCTGCGTAGTGTCTTTCACCGTGGCCACGCTGGTTATCGAACCGGAGCTTTTCCGGGAGCGCGCACGGCCCGGCGGACAGCCACTTAAGTTCCGATACTACGGGTTGCTGCTGCCGCCGATGGTGCACTGGTGCATCGCGGGACTTGATGTCGGTCGATTCCACTGGTCCGATTCCGTTCCGCCAGCCCTTCAGATTGCCGGTCTCGCGATCTTCGCTTCAGCGCTCGCGTTGATCATCTGGGCGATGCGAACCAATCGTTTTTTTTCCTCGGTAATCCGCTTGCAGGAAGATCGCGGACACGAGTTGGTAACCGGCGGGCCTTATCGATGGGTCAGGCATCCCGGTTACATAGCAGGATTGGGGTTCTGCCTCTCGAGCGGAATCGCGCTGGGGTCGTGGCTCGCGATGCTGCCTGCCGCGGCGTGTATCCCGCTGCTGATGCGCCGTACCCTAGCCGAAGATCGCTTTCTCAAAAGCAACCTCAAAGGGTATTCGGCGTACGCAGACGCGGTGCGCTACCGGTGGGTGCCCGGAATCTGGTAGGACGGGATTCTTTCGCAGGAGGTAGTCATGAAGATCGGATACATGCCCGATACGCACAGCGGAGCGTACGATCAGCCGCTGCCCTCGCGCGAGACGGTCGCCGACTTCGCCGAGCAACTGCTCGAAGAGGGAGAGCAGGCCGAGCGCAGCGGCTTCGACGGGGTTTTCTTCCCGGAACGTCACGCCCGTACCGAGTGCCTATTTCCGCCACCGCTGATCATCATGGCGGCGCTGGCCGCGCGCACCAGGCTGGTCGATCTCGGCACGATGGTGTTGCAGCCGCCGTTGTACAATCCGATGCATCTCGCAGAAGACGTGGCGACGGTCGATAACCTGTCGCGCGGACGGGTCCGGCTCGGAGTGGGGATGGGCTATCATCCAGACTATTTCAATTTATTCGGCGAGCCGCACAAGCAGCGCTTCTCGCGTTTCGAGGAGTCGATCGAGATTCTTCGCGGAGCTTGGTCGAGCCCCGGCAAATACTCATTCCATGGCAAGCGCTATCATTTCGACGACGTGCTGCTCTCGCCGAAGCCGTATCAGAGCGGCGGTCCGCCACTCTGGATTGGTGCGGCCTACCCGGAGGCTATCAAGCGGGCTGGACGCCTGGGCGACGCGTGGGCGATCCTGCCGTTTTGGGATTCGTTCGAGACCCTGCGATCCCAAGCTGATATTTATCGCGAGGAAGCGGCGAAGCATGGACGTCGGCCGATGGTCGTGCTGATGCGCGACGGATGGGTCGCGCGGACGCAGGAGGAGGCGGAGCGCACTTTTGGCGAGCTGTGGGTTCAGGACATGCTCTACTACTATCGCTACGGCCTGTTGACGCCGAATCCGGAGTTCCAGAGCGAGTCGGATTTCACGGTGGCCAAGATGCGCAAGTTTTTGGTGCTTGGCGATCCGCAGACCTGCATCGAACGCGCGAAGTACTGGTGCGACGCGCTGGGCGCCGACTACTTAATCATCCGAAGCCGCGTACCGCTTGGTCCACGCCGCGCCGAGACGATGCAATGCCTCCAGCTTTTCGGCGAAGAGGTCCTGCCGCATCTGCGATGACCAACTAACTCCCGCCTGCTTCTTTAACTCCGTAGCCGCCCACTAACAGCTCTCGCATCTTGTCTCGCGCCTTATCCCAGGCGCCTGACCGTTTTGGTACACATCTTGTATATACAAGCATTACCGGAAGAATAATGAACGACAGCATTCACAATGACAACAAAGGCCAATTCGCGAACGGCCAAATCAGTCGCGATTTGCGAGTCAACTCCGACGCTACGGGACCGCAGACTCAGCTCGAGGCGGTGAACGTTATCGAACAGTGGCCAGATGCGGCGCGAGAAGAGTTCTCCGCTTCAGAAAACTGGGAACGCGAGCGGCAATGGCGCGGGTCCCAGTTCTTGCCCGAGCAGATCGATGCCGACGAACGATTGCCTGGGTACTTGCGCAAGCCTCATCTGCCCCGCTTCGAATCACGAAGCAGAGTGATACCAGATCCATTCCAGAGAATCTCTGAGAGTGACACGGCAGACACGGACGCCATTTCACCGAGCCTGAATGCAATTTGTTGAGAACCGTTTGTAAGAATCCGATGACACTAAAACACAGGAGTCAATTATGAAGGGCATTAGCAAGACAGCTCACGCGGGGTTAAGTCCTTTGATCCCGGCGGTGTTGGCACCGCCAGAGGTGCTGACCCAGGCCGCACTGGGTTTTATCCCGCCACCGATCAAGCCCACCGGGGCACGGCTCGAGACGAAGGAGCTAGCACCTGGCATCTACGGCCTGCTTTCCAGCAAGCCGCCAGTGGACAACAGTGGCTTTGTGGTGGGCGAGCATGGCGTCCTCGTGATCGACGCGCACATCAATGGAACGATGGCCGGGCTGATCCAGACCGCCGTGCGGCAGGTAACCGACAAACCCATCCTCTACGTGGTCAACACCAACTACCATGGCGACCACACGTTCGGGAACTATGCCTTCCCCCAGGAGACGTTGATCGTAGCCCAGCAGAAAACCGCCGAGATAATGCGGGATTTTGAGCGAGAGAAAAAGTTTTTGCTGGCGGCCGTGGACAACGACCCCACGGTGTTCGGCGATGTACAACTGCGCCTCCCGGATTTGGTCCTCGATGAGTACCTGGAGTTGGATTTGGGCGGCCGGGTGGTGGAGCTCTACCACTTCGGTCACGGCAATACTCCCGGCGACACAGTCGTTTTCGTGCCCGAGGCGCGCGCCGCCTGGACGGGCAATCTGATCGTGGGCGAAGGGAGCATTCCGTTTCTGATCGAGGGTGGGGCCGGCGAATACCTGGAGACAATGGCAAAGTTCACGCACACGCTCGAGGTGACGACAATCATTCCTGGCCACGGGTTGCTGAGTTCGGGGGCGATCTTTGGCCGTTACCTGCCCTATCTGAGTGAGTTGATTGAATCTGTACGAAAAGCTGTCCGGGCTGGCCAGAACTTGGAGGAGGCGATAGCCGCCACTCCGCTCGGGCAGCAATACACGCAGGACACCGCAGGCTCCGACTCGCCTTGGGCAGCTAAATTCGTAGCGTTCCGCGCCGGCGTGCATCGCTGGAATGTGTGGCGGACCTACCAAGGGATGAAAGGGGATTCGAACTAACAGGCGACTGGTCGATGAACGAAATCGTATCCCGCAAAATCAGCGGGTCGAGCGAGGAAGCGCCGGAGGTCTTTCCTCTCGGCGCTTCCTTGTTCTGATTCTTGCCCCCTAACTAAGCGACCGGAGACATGGGTAACACTTTAGACCGGCAACATAGGTAACACTTTTTCGGACTTCGACGGGGAGGAGAGCGCGGCGGGCTGCCCTCCACGCCCCGCCGTTGAACCCTGGCCGG
>Ga0073928_10000714_pt1 | contig 71592 bp, 63 predicted proteins | sample PaiPotPPA55metaG_FD_76969 | JGI IMG/M metagenome (GOLD analysis project Ga0073928, IMG submission 76969) | Iron sulfur acid spring bacterial and archeal communities from Banff, Canada, to study Microbial Dark Matter (Phase II) - Paint Pots PPA... ...
CGGCTCGCTTCGCGAGCCGACCTCCCCCTTTCAGGGGGAGGTATTGCGGGGAGGGGGGCGGGCCCACAATGACGCAGCTGCTCTTCTTCAACATCACCAACGGGCTGATCATCGGCGCCTTCTACGTGCTCATGGCGCTCGGCCTCTCGCTCATCCTCAATCTCAGCAATGTCATCAACTTCGCCCATGGCGGGTTTCTGGTCATCGGCGGGTATATTGCCTATACCATCACGCCGTACGTCGGGTTCTGGGGCGCGCTCCTGATCGCGCCGCCGCTCACCGCGCTCATCGGTCTCCTGGTCGAGCGGGTGCTGATCCGGCCGCTCTATGGGCGCGACCCTCTCTACAGCCTGCTGCTCACCTTTGGCCTAGCCTTCATCATCGAGGACGGCACCCGTTTCCTCTGGGGAGCGCAGGGCAAGCCGGTGACCATCCCCGCAGTGCTGGCGCAACCCTTGAGCAGCGAATTCTTCTTCGTCACCGGCTACCGCCTGTTCATGGTCGCGATGGTGGTGGTCGCCGTGGCGCTGCTGTTCCTGCTGTTGCGATATACGCGGCTGGGCATCCGCATCCGCGCCGGCACGCTGGACCTGGAGACGGTGGCGGCTTTGGGCATCAATGTGCGCATGCTGCGCTCGCTCAATTTTGCCGTCGGCATATTCCTCGCCGGGCTCAGCGGCGTGCTGGCAGCGGGACAGCTGGGCCTGGAGCCGACCATGGGCACGGGCCTTCTCATGCCGAGCTTTATTGCCATCATCGTCGGCGGGGTCGGCAGCCTCACCGGCACGCTGCTGGGCGGATTGCTGATCGGGGTCGCCTCGGGGGTCACCGCGGTATTCCTGCCTGCGGCGAGCGAAGCGATCATCTACGTGATCATGGCTGTGGTGCTTCTCATCCGACCGCGCGGCCTGCTGGGCGAGGAAGGCATGCTGACGTGAGAGGAGGGGGGGACGCACGCAAGCTGGTCGCGCTCGCCGCCATCTGGGCGGCGCTTCTGCTCGCGCCCTTCTGGATGGTGCCGCTCGGCGGCTACACGGCGCTGGGCACGCGCGTGCTCGTGCTCGGGCTCGCGGCGATGTCGGTGAATTTCCTGTTGGGCTTTACCGGCGTCCTCTCGTTCGGCCATGCCGCCTATTTCGGGCTCGGCGCCTATGGCGCGGGGTTTGCGCTGAAATTTCTGGCACCGAGCACGCCGCTGTCGCTCATCTGCGGCATGCTGCTCGGCGGCATCGCCGGCGCCCTCCTGGGCGTGCTGCTCGTGCGCCGGCGCGGCGTCTATTTCGCCATGGTCACGATCGCGTTCGGACAGGTGTTTTATTACATCGCGTTCCAATGGAGCTCGGTGACCGGCGGCGACGACGGCTTGCGCGGCTTCTCCCGCCAGCCGATCGATCTCGGCCTCTTCTCCATCGATATCTTGTCGAGCACCAATGCGTTCTATTACTTCGTCCTGCTTTGCTTTGCCGTCGCCGTGACCGTCATGGCATTCATCCTGCGTTCGCCGTTCGGGCGGACCATGATCGCCATTCGCGAGAACGAGCGCCGGGCGCGTTTCCTCGGCATCCCGGTCGAGCGCCACATCTGGATCGCCTTCACGCTGTCCTGCTTCTTCATGGGATTTGCCGGCGCGCTTTACGCGCTGGTCAACAACTTCGCCGACCCGCGCGGGCTGCATTACAGCCAGTCCGGCGATTTTGTCATGATGGCGGTGATGGGCGGCATGCGCAATTTCTGGGGCCCGCTGCTGGGGGCTGCCGTGTTCGTGGTGCTGCAGGATTATCTCTCCAGCATCACCATCAACTGGATGTCCTTCCTGGGCATGTTGTTTGTTGCGGTCGTGCTGTTCTTCCCGCGCGGCCTGTTGGGGTTCCTTCGGCAGACCGCAAAATGACCGCCCTCGAGGTCAGGAATGTCAGCAAGCGATTCGGCAGCCTCGCCGCCGTGCGCAATATCTCGCTCTCGGTACGCAAGGGCGAGCTGCGTGCGATCATCGGACCGAACGGCGCAGGGAAGACCACCTTCTTCAATCTGATCAGCGGGTTTTTCCGGCCGACCGCGGGGACGATCCTGTTTGACGGCCGCGACGTGACCGCGTTGCCTGCGTATCAGCGCGTGACGCTGGGGATGGCCCGCACCTTCCAGATCACGGAGATTTTTCCCGAGCTCAGCGTGTTCGAGAATGTGCGGATCAGCACCGAGGTCGCGGGCGGCTATCGCCTGCGCGCGTGGATGGGTCGCGGCGAGCGCGACGACATCGAGCGCCGGGTGACGGAGACGCTCAAGCTAGCGGGACTGCAATCCAAGGCCCACCGCCTTGTCGGCGAGCTCGCGCACGGCGATCAGCGCGCCGCCGAGATTGCGATGGCATTGGCGCTCAAGCCGCATCTCCTGCTGCTTGACGAGCCCACGGCCGGCATGGGCGACCAGGAGACCTACGAGATCACCCAGCTCGTTCGCCGGCTGCATCGCGACGGCAAGCTCACCATCGTGCTGATCGAGCACGACATGCGCGTCGTCTTTCATCTCGCCGACCGCATCACCGTGCTCGACCAGGGCAGCTTGCTCGCCGACGGCACGCCGCAGGAGATCGCCGCGAACGAAGCGGTGCAGGCGGCCTACCTGGGCAGGGCCGCATGACCGCCGCGCTCACGGCCGAAGGCCTTCACACCTATTACGGCAAGAGCCACATCCTCCACGGCGTCGGGCTCGAAGTCGCCGAGGGCAAGATCACCGCGATCCTCGGCCGCAACGGCGCCGGCAAGACGACGACCTTGCGCAGCCTCATGGGGCTCACTCCGCCGCGCCAAGGGCGGGTCACGATCTTCGGCGTCGAGACCACCCATTGGCCCACGTTCCGGATCGCCGCATCGGGCGTGGGCTACGTTCCCGAGGGGCGGCGCATCTTCGCCAATCTCAGCGTCGAGGAGAACCTGAAAGTCCCGCTGGAGCGCGAGGGGCCTTGGGTCGCGGAGCGCGTGTACCAGCTTTTCCCGCGCCTTGCCGAGCGCAAGCAGAACCGGGGCCGCCAGCTCTCCGGCGGCGAGCAGGAGATGCTGTCGATCGGCCGCGCTCTGCTGCTCAATCCCAAGCTGCTCATTCTCGATGAGCCGTCGCAGGGTCTCGCCCCACTGATCGTGCGCGAGGTCTTTCAGATCGTGGCGCAGATGCGCAGCGAAGGCATCTCGGTTCTCCTGGTCGAGCAGAATGCCAGAATGAGTTTGGAAATCGCCGATCACGCCTACGTGCTTGACGACGGCAGCATGGTCTATTCCGGACCGGCTGCCGAGCTTGCCGCCGACGAGGCCCGCGTTCAGGCACTCGCCGGTGCAAGCGCGGAGGAATGGACCCACGCCTAGCGGCAAGCTCCGTAATACCTCCCCCTGAAAGGGGGAGGTATCAAGCCTCCGCCCCGCGGTCGTGCCATATGCGAATTAGACCGTTCCTGTTCGAGTTCGTTGAGCTCGCTGCGCAAGGTGATGTGGGTCGGGATGAGACCGTCGCGCTCGGCCGGCGTCAGCGGCGTGGCGTCGGCGCCGTGCGCGTCGATCATTTTTCATCCCAAAGACGCGCCGGGCGCCGCAGCAGGTGTTCAATCGTTTGTTGCCGCAGCGCCCGCGCGATCTATCAGCAGAACACGCAGGCCGCGTAAACCACGCCAGTGGTCGCCAGTAGTCCGAGGGCGATCAAGGCCAGTTTCATGATCCGCCTCCATTGTGGAGCCAAGGTGTAAGCCTGTCTGGCTGTGAAATCCAGAGATGGCTGCGGCTCCTGTCAGTCAGTTCCAACCACGACCGGCAGGCCGGCGGCGCGCCACTCCGGAAGGCCATCTTCCAAACGGCGCGCCTTGAAACCACGAGCACGAAGCGTGGCAACTGCTTCGTAAGAGAGAACACAGTAGGGGCCTCGGCAGTAAGCCACGATCTCTTGTGCGGGATCGAACTCGGCGAGGCGCGCTTCAAGCTCGCGCAGCGGGATGTTCACTGCACTAGGCAGGTGCCCCAATGCGAACTCATCCTCCGGCCGCACGTCGAGAATCGTTACCGCCCCCGCGCGCAGGCGCTCTAGCAGCCCCTCGCGAGAAATTGGCTCCAGGCTGTCACGATCGTGAAAATAGCAGCGCACAATCCGCTCTACCTCGGCAACGTTGCGCTCGGCGATGCTGCGCAGAGCCGCCAGCAGGGCTAGCACGGCGTCGTCGGCAAGCCGGTAGTAGATAAATTTGCCGTCCCGCCTGGTCGCCACCAATCCGGCGCGCCGCATCTGCTGGAGATGTTGCGAGGCGTTGGCAATTGACAGGCCGGTTCGATTGGCCAGCACTTCCACGCTGCGCTCGCCCTGGGCGAGTTGCTCCAAGAGCTCGAGCCGATGGGCATGCGCCAAAGATTTCGCAACGGCAGCGAATTGGGCGAACAGCGCTAGCTTGGGATTTCGGGTTGACATCGCGGGTCGATTGCCTTACATTATTCAAGTGAATGATCAAATGATAATCATCGCAAGGGACTAGTCAAGCCGCCAAGCACCGCCTCTAAGCCGTGAGCGACGCCGTGCTGGGATATGAACCATACATCCGATTGGCCGCATTTGGCAGCGCATTCGCCGCGATGGCGATTTGGGAACTCGTTGCGCCGCGACGAGCCCAGAGCATCGGGCGCGGCTGGCGATGGCCCAATAATCTCGGTGTCGTGGTCGTGGACACTCTCTTGGTCCGCATTCTCTTTCCGACTACAGCCGTCGGTGTGGCCTTGGTTGCCGAGGGGCATGGGCTTGGGCTCTTCAACGTGGCGCTGATCCCGGCCTGGATCGGTGTAGTGGCCTCGGTCATCCTCCTGGATCTCGCGATCTACTTTCAGCATGTGCTGTTTCACGCCGTCCCAGTGCTGTGGCGGCTACATCGGATGCATCATGCCGATCTCGACATCGATGTGACCACCGGTTTGCGTTTCCATCCGATCGAGATCTTGCTGTCGATGGTCATTAAGCTCGCGGTGGTGATAGCACTTGGAGCGCCGGTACTGGCTGTGTTGCTTTTCGAGGTACTGCTAAACGCCACCTCGATGTTCAACCACGGCAATGTTCGTATTCCTGAGCGCTTCGACGGAGTGTTGCGCTGGTTCGTCGTAACGCCGGACATGCATCGCGTGCATCATTCGATTCTTTCACGTGAGACAAACAGCAATTTCGGGTTCAACCTGCCCTGGTGGGACCGGTTGTTCGGGACTTACCGGTCACAGCCCGCCGCCGGCCACGAAGCCATGACGATCGGTATCGAGCAGTTCCGCGATCCGCGCGAGCTCGGGCTTGATCGCATGTTGCTGCAGCCCTTCCGCGGTGATGCGGGTCGCTATCCGCTGGGAGAGAGGCAAGTTGGACAATGAGCATGCGCCGCTCATTGCCGCGCATCGTGCTGACGCTAGTGCTAGCAGCAACGGCCGGGTGGGCGGTCCTTCACAGCGACCAGATCAATCTGACGACCCTCGATGCATTGCTCGCTTCGCTTGGCCCGTGGGCGCCCGTCGGCCACATGATGCTCTTTGCGCTGGGCACCGTCGCTTTCGTTCCGGGCGTCGTCTTCAGCCTTGCAGGCGGAGCGTTGTTTGGTCCTTTCTGGGGCAGTCTTTGGAATCTCGCAGGTGCCACGCTCGGCGCTACCCTTGCATTCCTGGTTGCGCGCTACATCGCGGGAGAATGGGTCGTGCGCAAGGCTGGCGGGCTTCTCAAGCGAATGATTGACGGCGTCGATGCGGAGGGCTGGCGTTTCGTTGCCTTCGTGCGGCTGGTGCCCCTCTTTCCGTTCAATCTGTCAAACTACGCGCTGGGACTCACGCGCATTCCGCTCCGGGACTACGTGATCGCGACGCTCGTCTGCATGGCCCCCGGAGCCGTCGCCTATACATGGCTGGGTCACGCAGGGCGCAGGGCGCTGAGCGGCGAGGCAAGTTCAGTCCGCTATGGCCTTCTCGGGCTCGGCCTGCTTGCTGCCATCGCAGTGTTGCCGAGACTGATCCGCCGGCTGCGTGGGTCGTTCGCATGGATCGAAGCAAGCGAGCTCAAGCACCGGCTCGACCAAGGCGACGCCGTGGCGGTTATCGATGTCCGAGGATCCGACGAGTTCATCGGAGCGCTCGGTCATATTGCGACTGCGCGCAATATTCCCGTCGCCGAGCTCAATCGCCGATTGACCGAACTAGTCGGACTCGAAGCGGCGCCCATTGTTCTGGTCTGTCGGACTGACAAGCGCTCGGCGGCCGCCGCTCTCACGTTGCGTACGGCTGGTTTTTCCGACGTCAGCGTCCTGCGCCAGGGAATGGAGCGATGGAATGAGGCTGGCCTGCCAGTAATTGACCGAATAGTGCGCTCATGATCGGGCCGGACCAGCGGAGCGTTTGTATTTCATGTCATCGTCGATGACTTTAATAGGATGTTTTCCATCAATGGACCGGAAGGACCAAGTGGGGTGAGCCTGCATCCCTCCGCAATGCGTCAGCGCAAGCGCGGAGGAATGGACCCATGCGGGCGACGCATGCGCCGCCCCTACGAAGAGACGCCTGACACAACGCGAATTGCTATTGCCCGTTCGGAGTCTTGGTTTGGCGAGCAAGATCCTCGATCAGCCGCGCGACGCTCGGGTCCCCGGGCATGATCCGCCCAAGTTGCTGCGCATATGCGAGTGCGCTTGCCATATCTCCGGCGTTGCGGCTGAAGCTCACGAGCGCCGCAAGCGTGTCGCGGTCGCCGGGATGGCGCATCAGGTTGTCTTTCAGCACCGTCATGGCCTCGCGGCCGCGCCCGGCTGAATTGAGCGCGACGGCATAGACATAAGGGTATCTCGCCCGCTCCGGCTCGAGCGCGGCCGCCTGCTGCAGCTCGGCAAGCGCATCCTCGCGCCGTTTGAGACGGGTGAGCACCAGCCCGAGCGCGTGATGCAGGCCCGCATCCCGCGGCGAAGCGGCGAGCGCGGCACGCAGCACGCTCTCTCCGTCGGCATCGCGATTGCTCTGGCGATAGAGATCGGCGAGGTTGATCGCCGCGGCCGCAAATTGCGGGTTGAGCCGCAATGCAGCTTTGTACTCCGCCTCCGCTTCCGCCGTGCGGCCGCGCCGGGCGAGGAAATTGCCCAGCGTCGCGCGTCCCTCCGGCCGGTCGGCATTGAGGCGCTGGGCGGCAACGAATTCAGCCGCGGCATGCTCGAAGCGCTCGCGATCGGCGCCCGGCTGGCTCGCGCTCGGAACGACGGCAAGCAGCGCCGCGGCTCTGATGCGCACCCCTCGGTTTGCATCGGAGAGGAGCGGCGCAACCACCGGCCAGAGCTGGCCTGGCGGAACGCTGGCCAATATGTCGAGGGCGCCGATGCGCACCATCGGGTCTGGATCGGAAAGCGCGCCGCGCGCGAGATTGAGGCTCGCGGGCGATAGGTGGGATGCGAGCTCGGTCAGAGCACCGGCGCGGGCAAAGGCCGGCGTGTTGCCGTCCGACACCACCGCCGAAAGCAGCGCCTCGGCGTCTGTCTGGTCCGTCCATGCGGCGTGGAAGGCGTGTGCGTATTTCTGCAAGCCCTTTCGCTCGCCCCCGTGCCACCCCTCGATCGCTGCGGCCGCCCATTGCGCCGACTTGTCCGTGTGACAGTCGTTGCAGGCATTCGGGGTGCCGAGGCTGGCGGAAAGGTCGGGCCGCGGAATCCGGAAACTGTGATCGTGCCTGCGGTCGACCACCATGTAGCTGCGCGTCGGCATGTGGCAGGAGGCGCAGGCAAGCGACGCCCCCTCCGTTCCCTCCCCTGCTTGCGGGAGAGGGTTAGGGAAGGGGTGCCGGTAATGGCTTGCGGCTGCATATTTTTCTGCCGCGTGGCATTGCTGGCAGACGGCGTCACCCGAAGCGCGAAGCTTGCCGCTGTGCGGCTCGTGGCAGTCGCTGCAGGTCACGCCGGCTGCGAACATCTTGCTCTGCTTGAACGAGCCGTAGTTGTAGACCTCGTCGCGCATCTGTCCGTCCGCCTCGTAGAGGCCGCGCGTAAGCGGCGAGACCGCGTGCGTGTCGGAGAGCCAGCGTCCGGGCACCCAATCCTCGGAGAATTCTCCGCGGCGCGCGTGACACAGCCCGCAGGTCTCGACTTCCTTGCGCAGCAGCGGTGGCGCGAAGTTGCGTTGCGCATTGCCGCTCGCAGCATCGTGACGCCAGACGATCCCCTGCCGCTCGTCGAAGCGCACGAGCAGCCCCATCGTCGGGTCCTCCTCCTTTGCAAAGGGCCACCAGCTGTTGCGGCCTTGCGCCCAGACGACGTGCTTTGAGCCTTGGCCGTGGCACGTCTCGCAGCCGACGCTGATCTCGGCGAAGGTGGTGGCGAAACGATCGTTTGCCGCATCGTAGTTCTTGCGCACGCCGGTCGAGTGGCACTCCGCGCACATGAAATTCCAGTTCTGGTTCAGCTTGGTCCAATGCATGGGGTCGTCGTGCTTGATCTCCTCGTTCGGATAGAGATGAAACCAGCGCTGTCCGCCCTGTTCCTTCGGCCGGCTGTCCCAGGCGATCGACAGCGCCTGCACCCGCCCGTCCGGGAGCTCGATCAGGTATTGCTGCAGCGGATCGACCCCGAAGGTGTATTTCACCTCGAAGGTGGCGAGCTTTCCGTCAGGCCCGTCGGTCTCGACCAGGAACTTGCCGTCTTGCCGGAAAAACCGGGAGCGAACGCCGTAATAATCGAAGCTCGCGTCGTTGAAATTACCGAGCACCGTTTTGTCGTTCGCGTGCTGCATCGCGCGCTTGTGCTGGGACGAGCTCCACAGCTGCGCCTGCGCCTGATGGCAGCCCGAGCAGGTCTCGCTGCCGACGTATGCAGGGGCTGCCGTTGAATTCGAATGCGATTGGCCGAAGAGCGACATGACGGGAGCTGGCCACCAGACGGCCAGGGCGCTCGCCAGAACAGCCAAGCCTGCCAATGCCCCCGCGATCGCGATTCGTTTCGGCCGGCGCTTCGGCTCGGAGCCCTCGCGCGAAGTATCCGCGCCGCGAGTAGCTCGTGTTTCCCGCGCAGGTCCTATTGCAGGTCCGCCGGCTGGATGAGGTTTGCGCCGCTTGCGCGTCAACGCTGGGTTTTTCCTATCGGAACATGCTCTACTGCCCCAGTGCGCCACGCACTGCGGCGAGTGCCTCCTCGCAGGCCTTCTGATCGCCCGCTAGGTCCGCCTCGCGCGCACGCGCCATGTCTGTCCGAAGCGTCGCCATCAGCTCTGGGGAAATTTCCCCAAGCTTGCTTTCCGCGGCGGCGATCGATTGCGGGGTCGGCTGCCGGTTGAGAAGCGCCGCCGAGCTTTCAGCCGCGGGCGGGCCGGCAGCCGCATTGGCTGCGAGCTTGGCATCGATCTGCGCCTGCACCTGCGCGATCTGCTGAGTGCAGGGCCCGGCGGCGCTTACGGTTGTTGCTAGGGCGAGTGCCCCGACGCTGGACACCAGCAATCGCAGTATGGTCATGAGCCGCCTCCAATAACGACCAGGGCATCACCGCAATATAGAGCAGCGTAGCCGCGGTGCGAAGAAGAGCCCACTCAAGCCAAGGCCCTTCTTAATCGCTCCTGCTCGTCCGGCGCAGCGGGGGTGGCTGGCTACTGTCCTTCGTGGCTCTTCATTATCTCGTCGACCTGGCGTTTTACCGCCTCAAGGTTGAACGAAGCCGGTGCCTGCATCGGCGGATACTCGATCGCCGTCTGCGCCAATTTCGCGACTTCCTGCTGCACAACAACGAAGCGCCAGAACTCGCGGGCGTAGAAATCATTCATGTAGCCGCCGCCAAGGTGGTTAAGATTTTCCCCTCGTATTGAGGGGGTCCGCTCAAACGGGTCCTGGCGTAGGTTCACGATGCCAGGCATGTCCGTGGTCGTCTTCTCTCCGGGCCAGCCGTAGGGCTGCTGGTAGAACTGAAATTTGAAATCATCAATTCGGATGGCACCGAGGGCAGGCCCCCCGAAGTAGAATAGCTCATGGCGCTTTGATGGCCCGCTACCAAGCAGCAGGTCCATCTGATTGTAGCCGTCCAGATGGTTCTTATAGGTTTGATCCCCGAGCTTCACACCTTTCAACAGCTGATCGGTGATGTTGGGGTTACCCGCGGCGGCGGTGAGCGTCGGCAGCCAGTCCAGGCCGGAGAAAATCCCATTCTCAACCCTGCCCGGCCTGATCTTGCCCGGCCATCGGATGATCGCCGGCACACGGAAGCCGCCTTCGAAAACCGTACCCTTGGTAGCCCGGAACGGGGTCATGCCGCCGTCCGGCCAGGTAAAGACCTCGGCGCCGTTGTCGGTGGTGAAGATGACGATAGTGTTGTCGGCTTCTCCGATGTCCTGGACATGCTTGAGCAACGCGCCAACGCTGTCATCCAGCTGGGCCATGCCGGCTTCTTCCAGGCCATAGTTGGTCTGATAGTTCATCATGGCTTGGTACTTCGGCGAGATGTACGTGAACACGTGCATGCGCGTTGTGTTGTGCCAGACGAAGAACGGCTTTCCGTCTCTCTTGGCCTTGTCCATGAAACCGTTGCTGTGCTCGACCAGCACTTCATCAAACGTCTCCATGTTGTACTTGGCCGGGCGGCTGGCCTGCCAATTCTGCCGACCCCCCATGTTCGGAAACGGCGCGAGCGGGCCTTCGTCCACGATCCTCTGCTTGCCCACCTTGCCCCAGCGCGGCATCACCGTCGCGTCGTCGGTGTCCGTTGCATAGGAGTGCACCAGATTGCGCGGACCGTATTTATCGATCCAGTCCTGCGGGTAGTCGAACCAGTACGGATCCGACATGGCATCGAGGTGATAAAGATAGCCAAAGTACTCGTCGAACCCGTGCACGGTCGGCAGGAACTTGTTCAGATCACCCAGGTGGTTCTTGCCGAATTGCGCGGTCTCATAACCAAGCGACTTTAGCACCGTGGCCAGCGTCACGGCCTGGTCAGGGATGCCGACGTCGGCTCCGGCTTGGCCAACGGTGGTGAGGCCGGTGCGCAGCGGCAGCTCGCCCGTGATGAAGTTCGCGCGGCCGGCCGTGCAGCTCGCCTCGGCGTAATAATCGGTAAACATCATGCCCTGGTTGGCGAGCTGATCCAGGTTCGGCGTCTTCCCGGATATCATTCCCCGGTGATACGCGCCGATGTTGAACCAACCGATATCGTCCCCCATGATGACGAGTATGTTCGGCGGCCGTTGCTGTTGCTGCTGTGCGAGCGCCTGGGTGCTTGCCCCGCTCACGGCCGCGAGCAGCGCAAGCAGTCCGACCCACATGATCCTGATCATGCTCATGCTTGGTTCCTTCATATTGACGACGGACAGTCTGCCCCCTGCCGGCAATGTTTGCCAGTAAAGAGAGCGGTAAAAAAACCGACGCTCTGTGACAGGCATGTGAAAGTTAGGTAGGTCGGTACCGGCACTGGACGTGAAGCGGCAAACGACAGTGGAGCCGACTGTGAAAGTAGCTGCGTACGGTCCGCTCGACCTCGGCCACGTTGCGCTCGGCAATCCTGCGCAGTGCCGCCAGCAAGTCGAGAATGGAGTCATCGACAAGCCGGTAGTAGACGAGCTTTCCATCTCGCCTGTTGGCCACCAAACCGGCACGCCGCACGTGCTAAAGGACGCATGAATGACAACCCGCTCCCCCCCTCGCTAGCGTCCGTGAGCGCCAGCATGGTAACCACTCTGTGTCGGATACCGCACACGGAGTTCCGCGCGCCTTCAGGAAAAATCAAGTCGATCCAGCAACCTCCCCGCAGCTCCTGCGTTGTCTCTACTCGGCGCGAGGGTGGATCATGCGATTCGAGCCGGATCTGATTCTTCCCGTTCACGACGTTGCGTTCGCCCCGGCTGAGCTCAAAGCTGCGCTTCTGTGGAACGCCGCGCTCATCGATGCTCGACAAATGATGAAGTCGTCGCACGGATTCATTGGCGCAGTGTTGGAGACGCCGGACGATATCGTGTGACTTCCAGATTTCCTCGTTAGTAGTGTTTCACGCCATGGCGTTCAAGGTTCAGGTCGGTCCGCCACAGATTGCCATCCACCAGGGTCAGACCGTGCTGGTCAGCGAGCCGGACGGGCAGATCAGGTGGCCGAGCGACAAGGGTCTCTACTTCCTCGACACGCGGATCATCAGCAGCTGGGCCATTTACGCAAATGGCGAGCCGTGGGAGCTGCTGAACGGTGGTCCCGTCAGCTATTACGCCGCACGCATATTTCTCACCAACAAATCCATCCTCAGCACGGACGGTACAATCGCCCCGCGCACTGTCGGCCTCACAATAGGTCGATCGATCAGCGGTGGCTTGCACGAAGATCTCGACATCACCAACAACAGCATGAAGCCGGTGCGGTTCCAGCTCGAGATCGCGTTCCGCTGCGACTTCGCCGACATCTTCGAGGTCAGGTCGGGGCACATTGTTCGCCGCGGGCAGATCACGACGCAGTGGTCCGAGGCGCGGCAACGGCTCCGCACCGCGTATTCGAACCAGGATTTTCGCCGCGCCGTGACAGCATCGGTGTCTCGCGCTCCGTGCAAGGCCGTCGACGCCAATGGACGGCTCAGCTTCGAGGTCGCGCTTCAGCCGAGCGAGGATTGGCACGCCTGCTTGGTCTACGCGCTCGATGACGGCGAGCAACATTTCCGTGCACCCAAGAATTGCGTCGGGCAGAGTCACAAGTCTCGCCATGCCGAGACGATGGTGGAATGGCTCAACACCGTGGCCAGGATCGAGACCAGCAACGAGGAGTTCTACCGTCTGTTCCGTCAGGCGCTGGAGGACATGGCCGCGCTTCGCCTGCCGATCAAAGGCACGGACCAAGTGGTTTTCCTGCCTGCTGCCGGCCTGCCCTGGTTCGTCGCTCCGTTCGGGCGCGACAGCCTGATCGTTTCGCTGCAGAACATCTTGATTTACCCGGAATTCGCCCGCGGGGCGTTGGAGATCCTGGGCTCTCTGCAAGCCAAGGAGCAAGACCCCTACCGAGACGCCGAGCCGGGCAAGATCCTGCATGAGCTGCGCTACGGCGAGCTCGCCCATTTCAAGCTGATCCCCCACACGCCCTATTACGGCACTGCGGACGCCACGCCGCTTTATCTGATTACCCTGCACGCCGCCTGGCGTGCGACCGGTGACAAAGGCTTGCTGGAACAGCATCTGCCGACGGCAGAAGGTTGCCTCGCCTGGATCGACGAATACGGCGACCGCGACGGCGACGGATTTCAGGAGTATCAGACGCGCTCGCCGGCCGGCTATGAGAATATGGGCTGGAAGGATTCCGGCGATGCGGTCATGCATGCGGACGGCTCGGTGGTCAAGGGGCCCAAGGCGTTATGCGAGCTTCAGGGCTACGTTTACGATGCGTGGCTCCGCATGGCGGAGGTTTTCGAAGCCCTCGGCAAGCCTGATCGCGCGCAGGACCTGCGCGCCAAGGCCGCAGCACTGTTCGTGCGGTTCAACCAAGCCTTCTGGGACGAGGAGCTCGGGTTCTATGCCTTTGCTCTCGACGGCGACAAGAACAAGGTCCTGACCGTGGCCTCGAATGCGGGGCATTGCCTGTGGTCCGGCATTGTGCCCCCCGAGCGCGCGAAACGCGTGGTCGACCGCTTGATGGCCCCGGACTTGTGGACGGGATGGGGCATTCGCACCTTGTCAGCCGATCATCCGGCGTTCAATCCGTACAACTATCAGACCGGCTCGGTCTGGCCGCACGACAACGCCATCATCGCCATGGGCTGCAAGCTCTATGGCTTTGGCGCGCAGGCTGCGCAGATCGCGCACGACATCAGTTTCGCCGGAGGCCATTTCCTGCTAAACCAGCTGCCCGAGCTTTACACCGCTGGCGAGCGCAAGGAGGCAAATTTCCCCGTGCAATACCTTGGCGCGAACGTGCCGCAGGCGTGGGCTGCCGGCTCAGCTTTCATGCTGACACAGGCTCTCCTGGGATTTCTGCCGGATGCACCGCGCAACAAGTTGTACGTCGATCCCCTGCTTCCGGCATGGCTACCTGACCTGACCATGCGCAATCTGCGCATTGGCAGGCACAAGCTCGACATCCGCTTCTGGCGCGAGGACGAGCAGACTGCGTTTGAGATCATCAAGGGAGAACCCGAGCTGGTCGAACGCTGCGAGATCGCGTCCAAGATCGCCGAGTTGAGGGCACCTTCCGATCTCGCGCGCCCTCTTGCGCACATAGCCTGACTTGAGGAGGCAGCATGAATCGTAGCGACCTTAAGCGGGTAAATGTCGGATTAACGACAAGTCGCAATCAAATCTACGAGAGCCGGGAACTCTTTGGGAGTTCTGCCGGTTATGGCAGCTTTGCACCACCAACATCATTGCCCGAGGTCTGAATGGCACGGGTTCATCCGATTGTCCTCCTGGTAGACGTCGATAACACGCTGCTCGATAACGACGGCGTACAGCAGGATTTGAAGGACCACCTTGAACGCACCTACGGACGTGACGCCCGCGATCGCTATTGGAGGATCCTGGAGGATCTGTTCTTGGAGCTCGGCTACCGCGACTATCTGGGAGCCTTGCAGCGCTTTCGCGCGGAGCATCCACGCGAAGTGGAGCTTCTGTCGATGTCCGCCTACCTGATCGACTACCCATTCGCCGGCCGGTTGTTCCCATCCGCCCTCAAGGTATTGAAGCGGCTAAGGGATTTCGGTCCGACCGTCATCCTGTCCGATGGCGACGTCGTCTTTCAGCCGCACAAGGTCGAACGGGCGGGCCTTTCCGATGCGGTCGATGGACGTGTACTCATCTATATCCACAAGGAAGAGGCCCTCGATGACGTCGAGCGGCGTTTTCCCGCCGAGCATTACGTGCTTGTCGACGACAAACTGCGCATCTTGGCGGCGGTTAAGCGCTTCTGGGGGGACCGCGTCACGACCGTTTTCGCGCGGCAGGGCAGCTATGCTTGCGATCCGCAGACTGTCGGCGCCTTGCCGCGCGCTGATGTGATGATCGAACGCATCGGCGATCTTCTCAGCTTTGACCTGCCGCGATTGCGGCCGACGCCACCAATGCCTGCATCAAAGTTGGAGCCGACGCGATGAACCCGACAAAGTCGCTGCATGATCTCGGCCAGAGCCTCTGGCTCGACAATATCACCCGCGACCTCCTGAACAGCGGGATATTGCAACGCTATATCGATGAATTCTCGGTGACGGGTCTCACCTCCAATCCGACGATTTTCGATCATGCGATCAGGAACAGCGCCGACTATGACGGTGATATCGCTCGACATGCATCGCGCGCGAGGCCCGCGGAAGACTTGTTCTTCGAGCTGGCTTTGGCGGATCTGACCAGGGCTGCCGATCTGCTGCGGCCCGCCTTCACCCGTACGAACGGTGTCGATGGCTGGGTGTCGCTCGAGGTTTCGCCTTTTCTTGCGCATGACACGCAGCGTACTATTGCGGCGGCGCGCGATCTCAGCCAGCGCGGCGGCAAATCCAACCTCTTCATCAAAATTCCTGGCACCAAAGAAGGACTGCCCGCGATCGAGGCGGCGATCTTTGCCGGTGTCCCGATCAATGTCACGCTTCTATTCTCATCGGAGCAATATGTCGCCGCGGCCGAAGCCTATCTGCGCGGGGTCGAGCGGCGCATCGAGGCTGGCCTTGACCCCGCCGTCGCCTCGGTCGCATCGCTCTTTATCAGCCGCTGGGATGTCGCGACTGCCGGAAAGGCTCCAGCCGAGTTGACCAATCGGCTCGGCATCGCCGTCGCCCAGCGCACTTACAAGGCGTATCTGGAGTTGCTGGCCTCGCCACGTTTTCTGCGTGCAGCCAATGCGGGCGCGCGACCACAACGCCTCCTTTGGGCCAGCACCGGCACCAAGGATTCCAGAGCTTCCGACATACTATACGTGAAGGCGCTCGCGGCGCCCTTTACGGTCAACACCATGCCCGAGGGCACGCTGAAGGCCTTCGCCCAGCACGGCGACATTGGCGCAATGCTCGCGCCGGACGGAGGCGATTGCGAGAAGGTGTTGGCCGCCTTCGTCAAAGCCGGCATCGACATCGATGCGCTGGCGACGAGGCTTCAGGAAGAAGGCGCCGCGTCCTTCGACAAGTCGTGGAACGACCTGATGGCCTGCATCGAATCAAAAAGCGCGGTCATGCGCAAAGCGAGCTAATATACATGGCAATCGCGTCCGGTCAGCGCAAGCACACGCCCAAGTCCGCTAACATGCAATCCGCGAACGTGCCGCCTTTGCGCAGCCGCCCGGCCTGGGCATTGCTCGAGCAGCACTATCAGAAGTTAAAAAGCGTCCATTTGCGGCAAGTTTTTGCCGACGATCGTGGACGCGGCGAAAGATTGACGAGCGAGGCGGCGGGAGTCTACCTCGACTATTCCAAGAACCGAATCACCGACGGAACACTGCAGCTATTGTTGCAGCTCGCGCGGGAGTCGGGGCTGCGCGATCGCATCGACGCCATGTTCCGCGGTGACAAGATCAACGTCTCGGAAAACCGGGCGGTGCTGCATGTCGCGCTGCGGGCGCCGCGCGGCGCCACCATTCTTCACGATGGCCGCAATGTGGTTCCCGAGGTTCACGCCGTTTTGGAAAGAATGGCGGACTTCTCCAGACGCGTGCGCAGCGGCTCCTGGAAGGGCCAGACCGGAAAACGCATCCGCAACGTGGTCAATATCGGCATCGGTGGGTCGGACCTCGGGCCGGTGATGGCATACGAAGGGCTTAAGCATTACAGCGATCGCGACATGAGCTTCCGCTTCGTGTCGAATGTCGATGGCACCGACTTTGCCGAGGCGGTGCGCGACCTCGATCCGGCCGAGACACTATTCATCGTCTCCTCCAAGACCTTCACCACGCTGGAAACCATGACCAACGCTCGCACCGCGCGCGAGTGGCTTCTGGGCGGAATGAAAGGCGAGCAGAGTGCCATCGCCAAACATTTTGTCGCGGTGTCGACCAATGCAAAGCAGGTCGCGACGTTCGGCATCGACACCGCCAATATGTTCGGTTTTTGGGATTGGGTCGGCGGGCGTTATTCCATGGATTCGGCCATCGGCCTCTCGACCATGCTGGCGATCGGGCCGAACAATTTCCACGCCATGCTCGGCGGCTTCCATGAGATGGACGAGCATTTCCGCTCCACGCCCTTCGAGCGCAATCTGCCGGTGCTGATGGGTCTAATCGGCATCTGGTACAATGATTTCTTCGGCGCCCAGACCCTCGCGGTGCTGCCCTACGAACAGTATTTGAAGCGGTTTCCCGCATATCTCCAGCAGCTCACCATGGAGAGCAACGGCAAGCACGTCACGCTCGATGGCGTGCAAGTCGATTACGATACCGGGCCGATCTTTTGGGGAGAGCCGGGTACCAACGGCCAGCATTCGTTCTATCAGCTGATCCATCAAGGCACGCGCCTCATACCCTGCGATTTCATCGCTTTCATCCGGCCTCTCAACCCTTTGGGCCGGCATCACGACATGCTGATCGCCAATGTGCTCGCCCAGACGGAGGCACTGGCTTTCGGCAAGACCGCGGATCAGGTCAAAGCGGAAGGCACGCCCGATTGGCTCGTGCCGCATCGGTTGTTCGAGGGAAATCGTCCCTCCAACACCATCTTGCTGGACGCACTGACGCCGGCAGCGTTAGGCAAGCTGGTCGCGCTTTACGAGCACATTGTGTTCACCCAAGGCACGATCTGGCAGATCGATTCCTTCGATCAGTGGGGCGTGGAGCTCGGCAAAGCTCTTGCTCAGCGGATCATTCCGGAACTGGAAAGCGCGACCGAGCCAAAGCTTGAGCATGACAGCTCGACGAATGCACTGATCCGCCGGTATCGCAAGCTCAAGGGAGCCGCTTGATGCCGCGAGGATACGAGACCGGAACATCGTTCCTCTATGGAGGGCTAAAGCCATGCAGCTCGGAATGATCGGCCTTGGCCGGATGGGCGGGAATATGCTGCGTCGCCTCTTGAAGAGCGGCCATCAGTGCGTCGTATACGACAGATCGGCAAACGCGGTGGCGGAGCTGGTGAAGGAGAAGGCTGTCGGCACCACGTCGCTCGCGGACTTCGTCAAGAAACTCACCAAGCCGCGCGCGGTCTGGCTGATGGTGCCGACCGGCGTGGTGGATAATGTCGTCGCCGATCTGCTGCCCCATATCGAGCGCGGCGACATTCTGGTTGACGGCGGCAATTCCTATTACATCGACGATATTCGCCGGGCCAAGGACCTGACATCCAAGGGCATTCATTATGTCGACGTCGGCACGAGCGGCGGCATCTGGGGGCTGGAACGCGGCTATTGCATGATGATCGGCGGCGACGTCGATGTCGTGAAGCACCTCGATCCGATCTTCACTGCGCTTGCGCCGGGCCGCGGCAATATTCCGCGCACGCCTGGCCGCGAAAGGGTCAACGGCACGTCCGAGCAGGGCTATCTGCATTGCGGACCGCACGGTGCCGGCCATTTCGTCAAAATGGTCCACAACGGAATCGAATACGGAGTGATGGCGGCTTATGCCGAAGGGCTTGGGGTGCTCAAAGCCGCCAATATCGGCAAGAAGACCGGCGCGATCGATGCAGAAACCACGCCGCTGCGCGATCCTGAGCACTACAAATACGACTTTAACCTTGCCGACATCGCAGAGGTCTGGCGGCGCGGCAGCGTGATCGCTTCCTGGCTGCTCGATCTCACCGCCGCGTCGCTGATCCATGATCCCGCGCTGAGCAAATTTTCCGGGCGCGTCTCCGACTCCGGCGAAGGCCGCTGGACGATCAAGGCGGCCATCGACGAGGGCGTGCCGGCGCATGTGCTCTCGTCGGCGCTCTATGAGCGGTTCAGCTCACGCGGAGAGGCCGACTTCGCCGACAAGCTGCTTTCCGCCATGCGTTACCAATTCGGCGGCCACATCGAAAAGCCGCCGGCGAAACGGGCCGGATGATAACGGAGCGAAACGCTGATGCTGCAGGCGAAGCAGAAAGGTTTGACCAGCCGAGAGCTCGATGAGCTCGCCATCAATACGATCCGGACGCTTTCGATCGATGCAGTCCAGCAGGCGAAGTCAGGCCATCCCGGCACGCCGATGGCGCTCGCGCCGCTGGTCTACGTGATCTGGAACGAGGTCATGCGCTTCGATCCGCAGGACCCGATCTGGCCAAATCGCGATCGGTTCATATTGTCGAACGGCCACGCCTCGATGCTGCTGTGGTCCGTATTGTATCTGACTAGAACGCGCGCCGTGAACGCGCAATACGAGCGCCTTGGCGAGCCCGCGGTCACGCTCGACGACATTCGTCATTTCCGCCAGCTAGGCAGCAAAGCGCCGGGACATGCGGAATATCATTTGGTCTCAGGCGTTGAAGCGACGACTGGTCCGCTTGGTCAGGGCATCGCCACAAGCGTGGGCATGGCCATCGCGCGGAAATGGCTCGCCAGCCGTTACAATAAGCCTGGCTTCGATCTGTTCGACTACGACATGTATGTTGTTTGCGGCGATGGCTGCCTGATGGAGGGCGTCGGCTCGGAGGCCGCCTCGCTCGCTGGGCATCTTGCTCTCGACGATCTGTGCTGGATCTACGACAACAATCATATCACCATCGACGGCAACACCCGCATCACGTTTACCGAAGATGTCACCGCGCGCTTTCTCGCCTACCGTTGGAATGTGCTGCGGGTCGGCGATGCCAACGATCTCGAAAGCATCGGGGAGGCACTCGCGGTCTTCCGCAAGACAAAAGACCGGCCAACGCTGATCATTCTCGACAGCCATATCGGTTATGGCTCTCCGCACAAGGTCGACACCTCTGCAGCACATGGCGAGCCCTTGGGCGAAGACGAGGTACGGCTCGTCAAGCGCGCTTATCATTGGCCGGAGAATGCCGAGTTCCTCGTGCCTGAGGGAGTCATGGAGCACTTCGCCGACGGCATTGGTCAGCGCGGCGTCAAGGCGCGGCGCGACTGGGAAGCGATGTTTGCCAAATACCGTGAGCGCTTCCCAGACCTTGCGACCGAGATCGATCAGATGCAACTGCGGCAACTGCCCGCCGGGTGGGATCGCAACCTGCCGAGCTTCCCGCCGGATGCGAAGGGAATCGCCGGGCGCGATGCCTCGAGCCAGGTGCTCAATGTCCTGGCCCGGAATATTCCCTGGTTCCTGGGCGGTTCGGCCGATCTCGCATCGTCAAACAGGACAGCACTCACATTCTCCGGCGCGGGGGAATTCGAGCCCGGCACGCCTGATGGCCGCAATCTACATTTTGGGATCCGCGAGCACGCAATGGCGGCGATCGTCAACGGCCTGTCACTTTCGAAGCTGCGCGCCTTCGGATCGACGTTCCTCATCTTCAGCGATTACGCCCGACCGGCCATTCGGCTTTCCGCGCTCATGGAGCTACCGACCATTCTCGTTTTCACGCACGATGCCATGGGCGATGGCGAAGATGGACCGACGCATCAGCCGGTCGAGCAGCTGATCTCGCTGCGCGCCATTCCCGGTCTGGTCGTGCTTCGGCCGGCAGATGCAAATGAGGTCGTCGAAGCGTATCGCTACATCTTGCAATTGCGCCACCAGCCGGCGGTAATTGCGCTTTCGCGCCAGCCGCTGCCGACATTCGATCGCCGCAAGTATGCATCGGCCGCGGGTGTCGCGTGCGGCGCCTATGTCATGGCGGACGCTCCGGATGGCTCTCCCGAGATCATCCTCATTGCTTCGGGGAGCGAGGTTACTTTGGTTATCCAAGCCCACGAAGCGCTGACAGCTCAGGGGATTCGATCTCGCGTTGTCTCGATGCCGTCCTGGGACATTTTCGAGCATCAGCCGCAGTCCTATCGGGAGGAGGTGTTGCCGGCAGCGGTGACGGCCCGCCTCGCCGTCGAGCAGGGATCGGTGCTGGGATGGGCTGACTACGTTGGCCCTCGCGGCCGCGTCATCGGCATGAAGACCTTCGGCGCCTCGGCGCCGCTCAAGGAATTACAGCGAAAGTTCGGTTTTGAACCTGAACACGTCGTCTCTGTCGCTATGGAGTTGCTGGGCCGCAACTGACGCAGCGCTTGATGAGCCGCGCGAATGCCGGTGGACCGGACACGGAGTCAGGACGTCGATGCTAGATAGGCCAGATAGCTGCACCCGACCAAAAGCTACGCAGCAGACCGCGAGCGCCACCGTGGCGCCGCCCTGCGCGATGGTGATTTTTGGTGCAGCCGGCGACTTGACGAAGCGTCTCGTCGTGCCCGCACTCTACAACTTGGCAAACGATCGCCAGCTGTCCGAAGAATTTCGCCTCGTTGGCGTCGACCTGTCCGAGATGAGCGCGGAGCAATGGCGCGTGCACCTCACCGATGCAATGAAAGGATACGTCGCTCATGATGGCGAGTTCCATATCGACGAATTCGCACAGGCCACATGGCAATGGCTCACCGAGCGGATGAGTTATCTGCCTGGCGATCTCACCAATCCGGAGACTTATCGCCGGCTGGGCGAGCATCTGGCGGGATTGGACAAGACGGTCGGTACGGCAGGCAACCGCCTGTTCTATCTCGCGGTCGCCGACCGCTTCTTTGGCCCGGCGATCACCGCGCTTGGAGCCGCGAACCTTACGACCGAGAGTGACGGTCAATGGCGTCGGGTCATCGTCGAAAAGCCCTTCGGTCACGACTTGGCTTCGGCCAAAGCCCTCAACGCCGAGATCCTAAAAACGCTGCAAGAGCATCAGATTTATCGGATCGACCATTTCCTCGGCAAGGAAACGGTTCAGAACATTATGGCACTACGTTTTGCCAACGGCCTGTTCGAGCCGCTCTGGAACCGGCAGCAGATCGAGCATGTCCAGATCACCGTTGCGGAGACGGTCGGCGTCGAGCACCGCGGCAAGTTCTACGAGAAGACTGGCGCGCTGCGCGACATGGTGCCCAACCACTTGTTTCAGCTACTGGCGATGACGGCGATGGAGCCGCCAATCTCTTTCGATGCCGACGCGGTCCGTGCCAAGAAGACCGAAGTCATTCAGGCCATCAAGCCGCTCGATCCAACCCTGATGTTCAGGGATGTCGTGCGCGGGCAGTACGACGCTGGCCGGGTGCTGGGCAAACAGGTTCGCGCGTATCGCCAGGAACCCAATGTGGCGCCGAATTCGACGACCGAGACATATATTGCGTGCAAGCTGAACATCGACAATTGGCGCTGGGCCGGCGTGCCGTTCTACCTGCGTACCGGCAAATATATGAAACGCCGATCGACTGAGATCGCGATCCGCTTTCATCAAGCACCGTATGCGCTATTCCGCGGTACAAACGTGGAGCGAATGCATCCCAACTGGATGATCCTTCGCATTCAGCCGGATGAGGGTATCGCGCTAGAGTTCGCGGCAAAGCATCCTGGCCCCACCGTGACGCTGAACACCGTCTGCATGGACTTCGCTTACAAGACCTACTTCAAGATCGCCTGCGAAACCGGATACGAGACGCTGATCTACGACTCCATGATCGGCGATGCGACGCTATTTCAGCGCGCCGACACCGTCGAAGACGGCTGGCAAGCGGTGCAGCCCATTCTCGATACCTGGGCAAACAATCCGCCGCGGGACTTTCCGAACTATGTCGCCGGCAGCGATGGCCCCACCACGGCCGACGAGCTGCTGGCGCGCGATGGCCGCGCGTGGCGGCCGCTCGACTGAGCTGGGCCGAGAGACCAATGGCAGGGAAGCGCAAGATTTCGTTGGTGCTGGCGGATGTGGACGGCACGCTCGTCACCGAAGAGAAGATCTTGACCAAGCGGGCGCACGACGCCGTGAACGCGCTGCATGACGCGGGTATCCGTTTCGCCATAACCAGCGGTCGGCCGCCGCTTGGCATGGCCATGTTGTTCGATGTGCTCGACATCGAAACTCCGATCGCTGGCTTCAACGGCGGGCTCTTTGTCAAACGCGATCTCAGCATCCTGGAGCAAAAGACGGTGCCGGCCGATGTCGCGCGCCAGGCGATCGATCTGATGCGCGCGCACGATCTCGATACCTGGGTCTATAGCGGCAACGATTGGCTGATCACCAAGGCCGTCGCGCCGCATGTCGCCCGCGAAGCCTGGACCGTCAAATTCCAACCGAAAGTCGTGTCCGACGTTCGCACGCACTTGCAGCAAGTCGCCAAGATCGTCGGCGTGAGCGACGATCTCGACAAGGTGCAACGCTGCGAAGCCGAGGCGCAGGCTGCATTTGGCCAGCATGCGACCGCCAACCGGTCGCAACCCTATTACCTCGACGTCACCAACAAGAACGCGAACAAGGGCGCCGTGGTGGAATATCTCGCGCAGCACGTCGGCGTGCCGGCGGAGGAGATTGCGACCATCGGCGATCAACCGAACGACGTGCTGATGTTCAAGCGCTCCGGCTTCAGCATCGCCATGGGTAACGCCTCGGACGAGGTCAAGGCGCAAGCCGCGGCGGTCACGGCTTCCTACAACGATGAAGGTTTTGCCAAGGCGATGGAGACCTTCATTCTCGGTTCGGCGAGGCAGCAAGCAGATGGGCAGGGCGATCGGGCGCATTGAAATATTACCGAATCCGCTGGCGCTGGCGCATCACGTGGCGGAATGGATGACGCAGGCGGCGCAGGCGACGCCAGGCCCGTTCCGCGTCTCGCTCTCTGGCGGTTCGACTCCGAAGACGCTGTATGGACTACTCGCCTCGGATGAATTCAGAAGTCGTTTCCCCTGGCCGCGCGTTTCCTGGTACTGGGGTGACGAGCGCTTTGTCCCACACGATCATCCCGACAGCAATTATCGGATGACGCGCGAAGCGATGCTCACCAAGGCTCAGGTGCCGCCGGAGAACATTTATCCGATCCCGACCGACGGCACTCCGGAAGACGCGGCGCGGCGTTACGAGCGAACATTGCAGGAGGCCTACGGCGCTGCAACGCTTGATTCGCAACGCCCGCTTTTCGATGTCACACTGCTCGGGCTTGGTCCCGATGGCCACACAGCATCGCTGCTGCCTGGAGAGCCGGTGCTGAATGAGCGCAAGCGCTGGGTGGCCGCCGTCTCCCATGGCCGGCCGGAGGTCCGCATCACCATGACTTATCCGGTCATCGACAGCAGCCGGCGCGTCGCATTTCTGGTGGCGGGCGAAGAAAAGGCAGAGATCTTTAGCGCGATCCGCGCCGGCAACAGTCAAGTGCCGGCGGCACGCGTTCGACCAGTTGGTGCGTTGTTTTGGTTTGTCGATCAAGCTGCGGCCGGGAGAGAACAGGTGCCCGGTCGCACAGGGGCGCGTGCGCGATGAGGTCTGGAAGAGCTTCCATACTCGAAGCCGAGCGTGTTACGTCATGAAAGCGGCTCCTTCCTCTCTCCGTGTCCATCAGGATGCTCTCAAGCGTGCCGCCGCCGAGGCCGCGGTGCAATTGGTCGAGAATGACATGGTCGTCGGGCTTGGCAGCGGCTCGACGGCAGCTTTCGCGGTCGAAGCGCTCGCGCGGCGCCATCGGCAAGGCCTGCGCTTTGTCGGCATTCCCACGTCGGAGCGAACGGCAACACAGGCAAAGGCTGCGGACATTCCGCTCACCTCGTTCAGCGAGCGTCGTCAGATCGATCTCACGATCGACGGTGCTGATGAAGTTGAGCGCGGCACCCTCAATCTGATCAAGGGACTGGGCGGAGCCTTGTTGCGCGAGAAGATTGTCGCGGCCGCGAGCCATCGCCTCGCGATCGTCGTCGACGGCAGCAAGATGGTGGACCGGCTTGGTACGCAAACATCGCTTCCCGTAGAGGTGGTGGCCTTCGGACTGGAGGCGACCCGCGAGTCACTCGAAGTGCTTGGCGCCAGCGCTCGCGTACGCATGTCGTCGGCCGCGCCCTTTGTCACCGACAGCGGCAACCTCATTCTTGATTGCGATTTCGGCCCGATCACCGACCCGGCACGACTGGAGGGTCGCATCGGGCGTATCGTCGGTGTGGTGGAAAGCGGGCTTTTCATCAGCCGTGCCGATCCGGTTTTCGTGGCCGATGAGGCCGGCGTCCACCGCCTCGACAGCGCACGCGCGCATCGGGGGAGTCCGCCGATCCTGGTGATCATGGGCGTGTCGGGATCCGGCAAGTCGACGATCGCTGAAGAACTTTCGGCACGGCTCGGCTGGCCGTTTGAGGAGGGGGATTCGCTCCATCCGGAATCAAACATCGCCAAGATGCACGCCGGCATTCCGCTCACGGATGCTGACCGTTTGCCGTGGCTGGAGCGTGTGGCCGCTTGGATCGATGAGCAGCGCTCCAAGAAGCAGCCCGGCATCATCACATGCTCCGCACTCAAACGAGCCTATCGCCAAATCATCATCGGCGACCGACCGGAGGTACGGTTGGTCTATCTGCGCGGCGGTTGGGACTTGATCGCCGAGCATTTGGCGGGACGCCACGGCCATTTCATGCCCCCGGCGTTGCTGCGAAGCCAGATCGACACTCTCGAAGAACCGGACCCGAGCGAGGACCCGCTGACGGTGGATCTGGGCGCTTCTGCAGCGCAGGTTGCGCATGAGATCATTCGGCTTCTCGGTAACTCGGTGACCATTTCGCAAGGTGCGGCGCCGCAGCACACCGAAGGAGCGAGAATGCATTGGCGCAGCAGCGCATAGATCGAAGCAATCGAGCAGGTGTTGCTTACGATCGGATGCGCCTACTGACTTTCGCAGGCGACAATAGCAACGAATCTGCAATGGAGAATGTGCATGCCGCAACCGGAACGTTTCGATGTCCTGGTCCTGGGCAGGGACTGGCGGCAAGCTGATCGCTTGGCATATGGCGGGATCGGGTCAGCGCACCGAGGTCGTGGAGCGGCAGTGGATCGGCGGGGCATGTCCGAACATCGCCTGTATGCCGAGCAAGAATGAAATTCGCAGCGCGGAGGTGGCGTATCTGGCGATGTTTACTGATCCTCCGCTCGCCCATGTTGGATTGAGTGAAGGCGATGCGGAACGCCAAGGCGTCATCGTCCGTGTCGCGAGATTGTCGCTGGATTCGGTGCTGCGAGCGCAGGCGACTGGCGAGAGACAAGGCTTCATGAAAGTTCTTGTCGGGGAGAATGACGATCGCATTCTTGGCTTCACCATGATCGGCGCCGCGGCCGGCGAAGTCATGGCTGTCGTGCAAATGGCGATGCTGGCGGGCGCGCCCTACGCGCGGCTCGCCGATGCTATTCTTGCGCACCCGACGATGGCCGAGGGACTGGGTATGCTGTTTTTGAACGTGCCGCGCCGGTCACTTCAGCAGGTCACGCCGGAAAGGGCGGCGTAGACCATGCTTCCTCCGGCACGATTGCCATTTTGGCTGCCACGCAGCGGCCAATTGCTTTGCCTTGCATTCGAGAGGCCTCGCCCGAGCTAGCGTGGAAGACGAACGTGGCGGAAAAAGACCACATTGCGCTCATGACATCCCTTGACCCTCGCGCAATCCTCATGGTCGTAGGCGTCTGGGGGAGCGGGAAGACGACGATCGCAACAGCCCTCGCCCAACGACTCGGTTGGCCGTTGGAGGAAGGTGACGAGCTCCATCCGCCAGCGTTCGCCAAGATACGCTCCGCCCATCCGCTCGATGACCGCAATCAGTGGTCCTGGCTCGAGAAGGTAGCGGCGTGGATCGACGGTTGCCGCCAGCTCGGCACGGGCGGCGTGATCACGTGCTCGGCGCTCAGGCGCAGTCATCGCGACTTCCTGACCCGTGGCCGGCCGCAGGTGCGCGTCGTTTATTTGCACGGCGAGAGGCCGCTGATCGAGGAGCGCCTGGCCGCACGCAAAAAGCATTCGATGCTCCCAGACATCCTCGACCATCACTTCGCAATCCTGGAGGAGCCCGACCCCGATGAGGATCCAATCGTCGTGGACGTGAGTCGGCCCATCGAGGATATCCTTGCCGAGATTCTGCGCGAGCTTGCCCCGCAGGTGCCCGACAATCGAGACGCTGTCATCGCCCGCGACAGTACCGACCGGCCTGCTATCCCCGATGTCAAGCCGTGTGCGCCGCAGCCGCATCCGCAGGCGGCGCGAGGGACTTCCTTAAGGTCCGACCTCCCGCTCGACATCGAGGACTATGCCCTGATCGGCGATTGCACGACGGCCGCGCTCGTCGGTCGCAACGGCTCGATCGACTGGCTGTGCTGGCCACGCTTTGACAGCAACGCGTTGTTTGCAGCGCTTCTCGGCACATCCGAGCATGGACGATGGCGGATCTCTCCCGCCGACCCGGCGCCACGCATCAGCCGCGCTTACCGCGACGGCACTTTGGTTCTGGAGACACGCTTCGACACGGCTGACGGAAGCGTCGCCTTGATTGATTTCATGCCGGTCGGCCGTGCCAGCTCGTCGATCATTCGCCTCGTGCAAGGGCGACGCGGCAAGGTGAGGATGCAATTGCACCTGGCGCTGCGGTTCGAGTACGGCACCATTGTGCCATGGGTGACGCAGCTCGAAGATGGGTCTGGCCTGAGCGCCATTGCCGGGCCGAACCAGGTGGTGCTGCGTTCTCCGGTCCCGTACAGGGCAGGAATTTCGCGACGGTCGCGGAGTTTGATGTTGCCGAAGGGGAATGCGTCCCGTTCGTTTTGACACACGGCCTGTCTCATCTGCCCACCCCCCCTGCGATCGACGGGAGCACCGCCCTGCAGGAAACGGAATCGTTCTGGCGCGGCTGGTCGGGCCGTTGCTCCTACGCCGGCCCGTGGAGGGAACCGCTAGAGCGTTCCTTGTTGACGCTGAAGGCCCTGACCTACGCGGAGACCGGCGGGATCGTTGCCGCGCCCACCACGTCGCTGCCGGAGCAGCTTGGTGGGGAACGCAACTGGGATTACCGCTACTGCTGGCTGCGGGACGCGACCTTTACGCTGATGGCCTTGGTATCCGCAGGCTACCGCGACGAGGCGAAGGCGTGGGGGCAATGGCTCCGGCGCACCGTGGCGGGAAGCCCGCACCAGCTCCAGATCATGTATGGCTTATCCGGCGAACGACAGCTGATAGAGTGGGAAGTACCGTGGCTGCCGGGCTACCGGGGTGCCGCGCCAGTGCGCGTCGGCAACGCAGCTTCTGCTCAACTTCAGCTCGATGTGTACGGCGAGCTCATCGACGCCATCTACCAGGGACGAGCGCTTGGTCTTGCTCCCGTCGGGTCGGGCTGGGCGCTGCAACAGAAGTTGATCGAGCATCTGCAGCAGATCTGGGAGCAGCCGGACGAGGGTATCTGGGAAGTAAGAGGCGGTCGCCGCCACTTTACCTTTTCCAAGATCATGGCGTGGGTGGCGCTCGATCGCACGGTGCGTGATGCCGAGCGGTTCAAGTTTCAGGCACCGCTGGATTCCTGGCGGAAACTCCGCGACCGCATGCACGCGACGATCTGCGGGCTTGGATTCGACAGCGAGCGCAACACCTTCACGCAGAGCTTCGGCAGCAGCGAGCTCGATGCGAGTCTGCTGCTGATCCCCCTCGTTGGCTTCCTGTCTGCAGACGATCAACGGGTCCGCGGCACCGTCGCGGCCATCGAGCGGGAGCTCATGATCGACGGCCTTGTGCTGCGTTATCGAACCAAGGCGGAGATTGACGGCTTGGCGCCGGGAGAGGGCGTCTTTCTCCCGTGCAGCTTCTGGCTTGCCAACAATTACAAGCTGCAGCATCGCGACGCCGAGGCATGCGCCCTGTTCGAGCGCCTGCTGTCGCTGCGCAACGATGTCGGCCTGCTCGCGGAAGAATACGATCCCCATGCGCGGAGACAGCTCGGCAATTTCCCGCAGGCATTCTCCCATCTCGCTCTCATCGGAACGGCCCTGAGCTTGCACGATGTCGGCCCCGCCCAGCAGCGCGGGCAGGGAGCGAAACCCGCCTCATGAAGCCCGCATGAGGAGCGGCGATGTCGAGCTCTCACGCCGCCACCGCAGCCCTCTCGCCTTCGACGGCAAGCCTCCACGGCCTTGACGGCGTCAATTTCTTCCTTGCGGGCGTATTGGCGGGCTTTGGTCCGTATGTGGCCGTTTATCTCGCCGATCAGAAATGGACGCAGGACAAGATCGGCTTCGTTCTGAGCGCAAGTGCTCTTGCCGGCTTGCTCAGTCAGGTGCCTGGGGGCGAGCTGCTGGACGCTACCCGCTCGAAGCGGGCGATCGTGGCGCTGGGCGTCTTGGTGGTGGCGGTCAGCGCGATGATGATTGAATTTCGGCCGAACGTTTCGCTGGTTCTCATCGCGTTGGTGCTCGAGGGAATCACCGGCGGGATGTTGGGGCCGGCGGTGGCTGCGATCAGTCTTGGTTTGGTCGGCCATTCGGCCCTGCCTGAACGGCTTGGGCGCAATCAGCGCTTTGCCTCGACCGGAAGTCTTGTCGCAGCCGGACTCATGGGCCTGATTGCATACGTCTTCTCGTACAAGGCAATATTCTTGCTGGTCGGCGCACTCGCTCTGCCTCTGTTCGTTGCCCTCGCTCGGATCCATGCAATCGACATTCACTTCGGTCGCTCCTGCGGCGTGCCCCATCACCACACTTCCGATCGGCCCGTGAGAGCCGGCCGCGCGAGCCTGTGGAGGAGGCCAGGATTGCTTGTCCTTGCCGGCTCCTTGTTCTTGTTTCAGCTCGCCAATGCATCGATATTGCCGCTTGTCGGAGAGGCTCTCATCTATCAGGGAGAAAGCCGTTCCTCGCTCATAGTGTCGGCATTGATCGTGCTGCCGCAAATCATTGTTGCAGTGATGGCCCCATGGGTTGGACGACAGGCAAACAACTGGGGCCGACGGCCGCTTCTCCTCATCGGAATAGGCGCATTGCCGATCCGTGCATTGCTGTTTGCCTTGATCACCGATCCACCGCTGCTCCTTGCGTTCCAGTTGCTGGACGGTATCAGCGGAGCAGTGATTGGGGTGATGACGACACTCGTCGTTGCCGATGTGACGAACGGCACCGGTCGCTTTAACCTCGCCCAGGGTCTCGTCGGAACAGCATCCGGGATCGGCGCTTCGCTGAGCACCGCGCTGTTCGGTCTCATAGCTGCGAGCTTCGGGCGCACCGTCGTATTTCTGAGCATTGCTTCGGTGGCTCTTGCCGCTGTGTTGATGCTTTGGTTCTTCATGCCGGAGACGAGGCCTTCGACCAAGCCCGCGGGCTTTTCCCACGGATCCGCTTAATTCAGCAGTGCCGTCTGACCGATCTGCTTGACGGTGTGCTCTGCAATCATCCTTTCCTCGTCGGTCGGGATGACATAGACGTGGATGCGGCTCGCCTGCGCAGTGATCCGGGGCCCGGCAGCGTCATTGGCATGCTCGTCGAGGGTGATGCCAAGCCAGGCACAGCGTGCACAGATGCGCGAGCGTATTTCGGGTGCATGCTCGCCGATGCCGGCCGTAAACACGAGACCGTCGAGACCTTCGAGCGAAGCGGTCAGCGCGCCAATCTCGCGTGCGGCGCGGAATACGAACAGGTCCACGGCTTCACGCGCATGTGGATCGCCGCTGGCCAGCAGTGTGCGCATGTCGCTCGAAATCCCGGATACGCCCGCAAGCCCGCTGCGGTGGTATAGAACGTCCTCGATCTTGGCAGCGCTCATAGCATGCTCGCGCATGAGATAGGTCACTGCGCCCGGATCGAGGGTCCCGGGGCGAGTCCCCATAAGCAGGCCATCGAGCGTAGTAAATCCCATGGTCGTATCGATGCTGCGTCCTTCGCGCATCGCACAAAGGCTCGCACCGTTCCCGAGATGTGCGACGATGACGCGACCACGCGCGAGGTCAGCGTCAATCGTCCGCAATCGTTGCGCGATGAATTCGTAAGAAAGCCCGTGGAATCCGTACCTTCGAACGCCGACCTCACCGTAGGCGCGCGGCAAGCCAAGGCGACGCGCGAGGGGACCCATCGTGTGATGAAACGCGGTATCGAAGCATGCGACCTGAGGCACGTGCGGCACTAGTTTCGCGCAAGTACGAATTCCCGAAAGGTTGTGCGGCTGATGCAGCGGCGCAAGCGGCTCCAACTTTGAGAGCTTCTGCATCACCTGATCTCTGGTCGCCGACACGGGCCGCGGTCTTGTATGGCCAGCCCCAATTTTGGATTTCGGGCATGTCTTCGCCATGCCGCTCGACGTATCTGCGATGCTCGATCAGCTTGTCGCGCAAATGGTGCTTCACGTGAGCGAATTTGGAGCCAAGACCGGCACCCGCTCGATCACGTCGATCGCCAGATGGAAGCGGTCGAGCCTGTTGAGCACCACCATGTCGAATGGGGTCGTCGTAGTGCCTTCCTCGTTGTAGCCCCGCACGTGCATGTTGTCGTGATTTTTGCGCCTGTAGGTCAAACGATGAATGAGATAGGGATAGCCGTGATAGGCGAAAATCACCGGCCGGTCGCGCGTGAACAGCCCATCGAATTGCGCATCGCTGATCCCGTGCGGATGCTCGTCCTTGGGCTGCAGCGTCATGAGGTCGACGACGTTTACCACACGGATCTTAAGGTCGGGCACGTGCTTGCGCAGCAGGGAGACTGCCGCGATGGTCTCGAGTGTTGGAACGTCGCCGGCGCAGGCCATGACCACGTCTGGCTCGCTCCCGTCCGGATCGTTTGAGGCCCAATCCCAGATGCCGATGCCAGCCTCGCAGTGCTTCACAGCCTGACTCGATCTTCTCCATCCATACGCGATCGGTTGCCTCGAAGACGTTGTCCAGGCGATTGGAGGAGGTCTCGTCAGGCCCCATCAAGCGGAAATTGCGATTTTCCGCATTCAAGCGCACGACGTCGCGCAAGAATGAGCCCATCACGCGCGTGGCTTCGGCCTGGGACGCGCCCGGACTTTCAATGTCCACCGCATATTTCTGAAAGTCCGGAACGCGCAGCTCGCGCTTGAGCAGGCCGCCATTGGCATGAGGATTTGTGCCCATCCGCCGGTTACCGGTTGGAGCCAGCGTGGCAATCTCCGGAGCGAGCCGCCCCGTTTCCCCGAACAGCTCTTGCGGATTGTAGCTCCGCATCCATTGCTCTAGCAGCCGCAGGTGTTCGGGATTATCTCGAACCCTGTCAATCGGGACCTGATGGGCGCGCCAAAAACCTTCGACCTTCTTACCGTCGACCTCCTTCGGACCAGTCCAGCCCTTCGGCGTCCGCAAGATGATGAGAGGCCAGCGGGGTGGTTGCATTTTGTTGCGGTCGGGACCGGACCTTCGCGCCTGCTGCTGAATCGATTGGATATTGTCTATGACCTCCTCGAGAATCGCGGCCATGCGTTGTGCATTGCCATGGGTTGCGATCCTGCGACCATGAAAGGCTCATACCCGTAGCCGCGAAACATGGTGATGAGCTCCTCATCCGGCATTCGTCCGAGGATGGTTGGGTTAGCGATCTTGTAGCCGTTGAGATGAAGAATCGGCAGCACGGCCCCATCCGACGCCGGATTGAGAAATTTATTGCAATGCCATGATGCGGCGAGCGGGCCGGTTTCGGCCTCGCCGTCTCCGACCACGCATAGGACGATCAGATCCGAGTTGTCGAATGCGGCGCCGTGGGCATGCGCAAGGGAATAGCCGAGCTCCCCGCCTTCGTGAATGGACCCGGGCGTTTCCGGTGCGGCGTGACTCGGAATTCCGCCCGGAAAGGAGAATTGCCGAAACAGGCTGCGCAATCCCTCGGCGTCTTGCTGGATAGATGGGTAGATCTCGCTGTAGGTTCCTTCCAGATAAGTGTTCGCCACCATCCCAGGACCGCCGTGACCGGGGCCGCAGATATAGATGACGTTCAGGTCGCGTGACTTGATGATGCGGTTGAGGTGGGCATAGATGAAATTGAGCCCCGGCGTAGTGCCCCAGTGTCCGAGCAGGCGCGGCTTGATGTGCTCGGGTTTCAACGGTTCCCGGAGCAGCGGATTGTCAAGCAGGTATATCTGTCCAACCGAAAGATAGTTGGCTGCGCGCCAATAGGCATGGAGACGAGACGATTCCTGCTCGCTCAGAACGTTCGCCTTTGAGGTGTCGGATGTTGTCTCTTGCATCGAAGGGACCTCCTGAATGGCGCAACGCCGTCGCTCCGCGGCCAGCTTGGTTCAATGGCGGGCAAGGGGCGCTCTCTGGAAGATAACGCCCCAACAACTGAACGTGAGGCGTCGTTCCGTGCGCTCTGTATCCGCGAGGGTGTTCCAAGACGCAGGTTCGCGCGAGACGTGCTCGATTGCTTCGAGACGCGTCGCAGCGCGCTCGCGTTTGTCCAAAACCATGATCCGGCTTGGGTTTGTTCTGCCACGGCAGTGCGCGCAGGGTTATGCGGGCTCGGGTTCGTTTGGCCGAGATCGCGCACGGGGCTGCGCCGCCTCGGGTTCGCTCTTCCCCTGCCTGTAAATCCCTGTAAAGGGGGCGGGGCGACCGCCAAAATCTGCAAAAAAGTGAGTATAAACGATGGCATCTGCCGAAATGGCAGGATCCGGAACAGGGAAGAACAGGGAAATAACAGGGAAATACAGCGATTCATGACCCAACGTCGCGATCACCGTTGCCAGCGAAAGATGATGTAGTCGTCATTCTCATCGGCGCGTCCCAGCTCGACCATCCGGCGAAAACGCTCCCGCACGTCCTCGAGATTTTCGCCTGCGTCCCTCCACAGGTAATGGGTGTGCGTCTCATTGCGCCGTTCTTCCTGCGCTCTCAAGCGCTTACGCCAGGCCGGCTGCATGGGTTCAGCCTTTCCGCTCACTGATTGGCCAAACAAAAAGCCCGGCGCGGTAGTCCCGGCCGGGCTTCTCTCGCAGCTTTCCAAGATTAGCGACTCATAGCAGACTTTTGTTACGATGTCAATATGTCAAGCAAAATTTTATCAAGCAAAATTTGAGTCGGAGCAGACGAGTTGTCCCGGTCAGGTAGCACGAGTCGTCCGGGTTTCTGCCTCCTTGCGGCCGTAGGGTGGCCAAAGCCGCGCACCGCAGACAAGTTTAGGCAGTCTGCGCAAGCTTGACTGCGCCGCGCCGTGCCCACGCGTGGGCACGTCGCCGGCTGCCGGGGTTCCCAAAAAACGCAGGCGTTTTTTGGGGTGCCCCGCAAGCGCCGGCTCCTTTGGCCACCTACGATTCCATTCGAGCGGTAACCGAGCATGCTGATACAGATTACGGGAGTGAATATTCTGCTCGACCCGGTATGGTCCAAGCGCGCAATGGCCAAGATGGTAACAAGCCTGCGCGACTGGCTTTTGAGATGAGCAAACATCTTAAGGAGGATCTACCATGGCTTGGCTCTTCCTGCTCGTTGCTGGCCTGTGCGAAACGGCCTGGGCGATCGGCCTCAAATACACGGAAGGATTCTCGCGTCTGTTACCGACGATCGGCACAGTCGTCGCCATGGCGGCCAGTATTGGTTTCCTAGGCCTTGCCCTTAAGTGGCTGCCGGTCGGTACGGCCTATGCGGTGTGGACGGGCATTGGAAGCATCGGCGCTACGGCGCTCGGTATCTATCTTTTCAATGAGCCCGCGACATTACTTAGGCTTGCCTGTATCGGCCTCATTCTCTCGGGCACCATCGGGCTGAAAATCACCTCATAGGCCATGCGGCGCGATGTGGATCTCGCGGAAGGTCAGCGTTCAAAAATAGCTCTCCAACGTGCCGCGCCGCCGGACGTCGAGCGTGGCGCAGTGGAAGGCACCGCCAAATGCGGCGAAGTGCAGGAACTCGCATGGAATTGGCTCGAATCCCCATTTTTCCATCGCACGCATTGTTCCCGTATGATGTGGATCAACGATAACGCGCTTCTCGTCCACTGTCAGCACGTTCATGTTGAGCCATTTCCCGCATAGCGAAGTGATCTTGAGCATGCGATCGGCGATTGGTTCGGGCTCAGGGGCCACAAGGATGTCCCATTTTTTCAAGATGGCCGGCAGACGGTCGACGTCTACATATTCGGGATTGATCAGAATCTTGCCGGGCCCAAGCGGCAATATGGTGGTATCGATGTGCATTGGAGTGGGACAGCGGCTCTCGATCTCATGAATACGATAACCGTCGCCAAGATGGCGACGCAGCCATTCGATACCGGACGCATTGGTTACGTTGCTGCGGGTCACGAACAGGTCGCGCCCGCAGCGAAAGAAATCGGCGGCGTCGAAGACCGGTTCGAATTCAGTCAGGATATATGAGATCGGCTCGCCTTTTCCGGGGACGCGAAACTCTGCATCAAAAAGCTCGCTCGTCAGTTGCGGCCTGGGCGCGGCGGTCCAGCGCGCGCCGCGTCGGAAATAGTCCTTCAGGATCGGACGATAGGAGTGCGTCTCGAAGTAGCGACACGGCCAAACCATCGGGGTTTCGATGATCTCGTCGCCGATTACGAGCATGCTGTCGCGCGGACAGGAATTGCAGAACCCGTGCGAAGACCATTCCGGCGTGCTGAAGCGTTTCTTGTGATCAACCGGTTCCGGCCGGGTTACCACGATGCCCAGCGACTGCAACAACGTAACAAAGCCATCAAGCTCGCGCTGCGCCGGTTCGATCATGATCTTTGGAAAGCGCCAGCCTGCGACCAACGCCTGAGCCCGCGCAGCCATGCCGGGAATGTTGCAGGTGACAACCGGATGACCCGACGGGATGGTCGCACCCTCGAGCCTTCCGACAATCACTTCCTCCAGCGGATCCCACTCGTTGTGCGAGCTCACTGGAGAAACTTGCCTCGCTGGCGCGGCGCCCGGGCCGATGCGCGTGATCATGTCCATTGCATGAGGCCTCTGTGCTACAACAGTCGTGCGGTGATCTGCCCTGTAGGTTAATCGATCGGCCATGCGTAATCACACCGCGGAGACCGACTGCGTGGCTGGGGCGGGAGGATTCGAACCCGCAAACGTTCGTCATTTTCGATAAGCCACTGAAATACTAGCCGAATTGTTTTTGGTTTCAGCGAACATTGCGGGACCTGAGATCTTGGCCTTGATTCGCCGCGCCGCAAGGTGAGACAGGATGCCCTCGATGCTGGCGGCCAGAGCAGAGCCGCTGGTACCTGCCATTACGTCGTTGTACCCACCCTGCACGATCACGAGCCGCGTTCCGGGCGGGACGCAGTGGTCGAGACGAGCGAGCATGCCACGCAGCGTGTCGCCTGGGATCCCGGCATTTGCCACCTGCACATCATAGCCGCTTGTTCGCAGCATGGTTTGCAGCCTGGCGGGGAACGCACTCTGAAGGGGCCCCCGTTCACGACCATCGCTTGAAGTCTCCGTGACCCGCGAGGAGGCGATAGCGGATGCGGCCAAGGCGCAGATGGAAACCGTAAGCTTGCACTGATTGAACGTAGCTCGCGCATCCCACGTCTGCCTGATTGCCGTCGCTAGGGTTTTTTTGGTGCCTCCGATCGGCTGCCAAACCAGCCGCGCTGCTAAAAAAGCTTCTTTGTGATGGCCGACACATCACAAAGAATGCGAATCCGCTAGGCTGGACCATCGAAGAGCCATGGTTGCTCACGAAACCAATGAGCGAGTGATGACATGAGCGCAATGATCCAAATCCGCGGGGGCCCAGCATGAAAAAGCGGATTTTGGTCGCCGAGGATCAGGAGAACAGCCTGCAGATCCTGCGCGATCTTCTGAGAAATGCGAGTTTCGAAATTATCGAAGCCAAAGACGGCGAGGAGGCTGTAAGGGCGGCGGTGGCCGAACGGCCGGACCTCATCTTGATGGACATTCAGCTTCCGCTGCTCGATGGCTATGAGGCGACTCGCCGCATCAAGGGCGACCCTTCGTTACGCTCAATACCGATTATTGCGGTCACGTCCTACGCTTTGAGCATTGATGAAGCAAAGGTCCTTGCCGCGGGCTGTGATGATTTTGTACCCAAGCCTTATAGCCCGCGTCAGTTACTCGCGAACATTCGTCAGCACCTCCCATAGCGATGCTTGTGAGCTAGATCACAGTCCTGTCCGACAAGGTTCCCGGGCTGTGATCCCAGATTACAACGAATCGGACCTAGTGTTCGTGCCGCCAAGGCTCGAGGTTTATCGAGCCGTATCGCGTCACATTCACTCGATCTTTGCCGACTACACGTCGCTCGTCGAGCCGCTCTCGCTCGACGAAGCCTATCTCGATGTGACCGAAAATCTTCGCGCGCTCCCCCGACAAAGCGAGGGCGGAGAGCGCAGGCAAAAATAACCCCGAGCACAAAAGCAACAGCTCGGGGGAAGTACCTGATACTTTACATGTAGGGCTTGTCTACCGGACGGGAGTCGGGGAGGACTGGGGGTCCGGTGCGCCGGCATAGACATAGTCATCGACCGTGCGTGGTGCCAGCGGATCCTCTCAGGTCACGACAATGTGTCGCAAGGCGAAGACGCGGTATGTCGCGCGCCATAACGTAAGCCAGGCAGTCGCCTCGCCTTTCAAGGGATGCCTGCAGCCTGCGGCGGCGAATTCAAGCCTACCGCCGTGTGATGACTGCGATCTTTCTGCCCGGAGCGGAGCGTGACTCATGGGAAATGCTCGTAACTGCTTGGGCATGCCTTCGGCCTGTTGCCGCTGATACTCGCAACCACAAGCCGTCGGTTCAGCAGGTCACGCAGTTGTGATAAGCTGGAACTGTTCTTCGAGCCAGCCTTTTGAGCGTGAGGGTGCATAACTTATGGCACCGCGGCAATGGGCGTCGGCTCGCTGGGCGTATCAGTACATTGGTTGTGCGGCGAGGCGCGAAGGGACGAAGGGAGGATCGGGTTGGCCTTTTGAAAAGGTCGAGGCAGTTGGGTGTCGGATGACTACAAGGAGTCAAATCATGAGACGTCGCGATGTACTACAAGTCATTGCCGGCGCTATGATAGCAGTGCCCTACCACGTCGCCGCACAAACGGCAGGAAAGACGTATCGCATTGGTACCCTCACAGTTGGGCCACCGATCCCGCCTACGGAAGGCACTGGAAAGATGCTCGTGGATGGGCTGGCTAAGCACGGCTTCAAACTCGGACAGAACCTGGCCTATGAAGCGCGCGGCGCAGCGGGCAAGACCGGGCAGACGCCAAACCTGATGCAGGAATTGAAAGTAGCCAATGTCGACGTGGTAGTTACCGTTGGCTATCCGTCCGCAGCAGCCGCCAAAGCATCGGGCGTCGCAACTGTGATCGCCACCGGCTCGGGCGATCCGGTCGTGACCGGACTAGTTGAGAGCTTGGCGCGCCCGGGCGGGAATGTAACTGGAATAGCTGACGACGCGGCAGCACTCTCAACCAAGCGCCTTGGTCTGTTGAAGGCCGCGTCGCCCCAGCTTCGTCGGGTCGCCATGCTGTGGAACAAGGACGACCTTGGCATGACACAACGCTATGACGCGTCGGCAAAAGCCGCGCAGGAGCTTGGCGTCATGGTGCAACCGCTCGGGGTTAGCGAGCCCAACGACTTTAACGAAGCTTTCGCGACCATGGACCGTGAGCGGCCGGACGCGATTCTAATGGTCACGGACTCGCTTACGCTTCTCAACCGTAAGCGCGTGTTTGATTACGCGCTGGAGCATCAGCTACCGGCGATCTATGAGCAGGACTTCATGGCGCGTGCTGGCGGCCTGATGTCTTACGGCGCGGACGCTCGGGAATCGTTCGATCGTGCGGCCGCACTGGCTGCCCGCATTTTCCAGGGCGCCAAGCCCGCCGATTTGCCGGTGGAAATCCCAACACACTATTTGTTTGTCATCAATATGAAAACCGCTGAAGCGATGAATTTCGCGGTGCCGAACAACGTACTTTCGCTCGCCGATGAGGTGATCGAATAGTTAGAGCAAATTCCGCTCGGGTTGAATCGGGTCAGCGATCAAACCAAGGCTCTGCTCGTATAGGTCAGTCAGCCTGACTGCCCTAAATGTAATGATTCAGCGCCTTGCGAGAGATTTGCACTCGATTTAGGCTGAAGCTGCTTACAGGAGCCGCGTGGCGGTTTCTCGCACCTAGGACCACCCAGCGCCCCACAGGGCAGAGGTCAGGGCCCAAGGGCCCAATGGCGAGCCGGTCTTGTAACGCAAACCCAACCAGTGCCGAACACGGCAAAGCCGGAGCCGCTGACCACCCATCAGCGGCTTCGCTTTAGTTTGGATGGGCAGGAGTCCTCGTAAGGCTGCGCTCAACTGCACGAGCCCCTTCCTCCGCCACCGGGCGCGATCATCGGCATTCCGTTGATTGTACTTGTGATGGATCCGATCGCAGCGGGCGCGTTGCTGGCCCCTCTATTCAGCGTGACGGACGAGCGCTTCGGTATTGGCGGCCGTCGACATGATGTATTTGAAATTTCGGTGAGAAGTGTCATTGGACCTGCCGAAACCTGCCAGCAGAGACTATTCGCGTTTGATCTACGGCGGCACCTTGGCACCTTGACGCAGTCAAATCCGAGCGACGTAACCCTGCTATTCTCTGAGTTGGCTCGATAGTGAAGACGGACCGGAGGGTGGGTGACATGGGCGACCAGATCTCTTGGCACGTTGAGTTGGCGGTCAAGCCAGGCCAGATCGAGAATTTTCAGGCGCTGACCGGTGAGATGGTCGATGCCGCGCGGGAGGAGCCCGATGTGCTGAATTACGAACGGTTCGTTAGCGATGATGGCAAATTCGTGCACGTCTATGAGCGATACGCAGATTCGGCTGCGGCGGTCGCGCATTTACGAAAGTTCAGGAAGAACTTCAGCGAGCGGTTCCTGGCTATGGTTGACCGGACTCGGTTCACGGTGTTCGGTAACCCGAGCGATGAGTTGCGGGGGCTGCTGGACGGATTTGGTGTGACGTACCTGAGGCCATTTGGCGATTTCGATATGGGGGGCGGTAGATCGGGCGCAATGACCGGTTCGGGGTCACTCTGAGACTATGCTGGTCAGGAGCGCCCGTTGATCACAAGCGCCTTGCATCGGAGATGCCCCACGGCTGTTTTCTGCTGTCGTGCTGGATCAACCCGCGATTTCTCAATCTCGCCACTCGCTCAGGCATCTTCAGGCCGCTGGACGAGCTTGTAGATCGGAACTTTGGTTGACTCTCGTTCCTCCATGGTGTGCAGACAAACCACACATTTGGCGATGTTGGCGTCACTTAGGCGCGATCGCGTCACCGCATAAAGAGCGCCGCAATGCGGACAGAAGAAAGTCTCGCCCTCAGGAATCGGCCCTGTTAGAGGCATGCCGGCGCCTCCGAAGGAGGAAGAGCCAATATGCGCCGCCAAGGAAGGAAATTCCAGGGGGGTTGCCAATCGTCTCGATGGGAGTTTTGCAACGCGTTCCCTCAATGAGCGGAACTCGGGGGCCGGCGGCGAGCTCCCGCAATGATCGCAAGCAGCGCTCTCACTTCTTGGCCTGGATCCGCAGCGCGCATGACGCCGCCCATGACCGCAATGCCGACCGGGCCGGCTGCCAAGACTTCGGCGGCCCTCGTGGCATTGAGTCCCCCGATGGCAAGAACCGGGACGGGCGCCGCACGTGAGATCTCGGCAAGGCCCTTGCGGCCGATCTCGGGGCCATAGCCGGGCTTGCTCGCCGTCTCGAAGGTGGGCCCAGCGATTGCATAGTCAACGACGTTCGGATCGATCGCCTCGGCCTCGGTGACGGTGTGGAGCGACACGCCGATGAGCTTGGCGGGCCCCAGCATCGCGCGGCTTGTGGTTGGATCGCCGCCGGCCGGCAGGTGAACGCCATCGGCGCCGCAGGCTTTGGCCAAGGCGGCATCGCCGTGCAGCGTCAGGCAGGCGCCGTGGCGCCGCGCGATCGACAGCAGGGTTCGTGCGAGCGCAACCTGATCGATTTCGGATAGATCTTTCTCCCGCATGCTGACCCAGCGGCAGCCGGTCGCAAGCGCCGCCCTCACCACATCAGGGAGCGGCAACAGAGCCTGTCGCCGATCGGTGATGAGCAGGAGCGGCGGGTCGGGAAGCCTCACGTGCCGACCAGACCGAATTGCGGGCTCGACGGCTCCGCATGGGCGAGCTTTGGTATGCGCCCAGCGAGACGCGCCAGCCGGCCAGCTTCCACTGCCGCACACATGCTTTTGGCCATCATCACGGGATCACGCGCCTTCGACACCGCCGTGTTGAGCAGCACCGCCGCGCAGCCAAGCTCCATCGCAAGCGCGGCATCGGAGGCGGTGCCGATGCCGGCATCGAGCACGACCGGCACCCGCGAGCGCGCGCAGATCAATTCGATGAGATGCGGATTGCAGATGCCGAGCCCCGACCCGATCGGCGAGCCGAGCGGCATCACCGCCGCCGCGCCTGCGTCCGCGAGCTTGCGGCAGACGACCGGGTCGTCGGTGCAGTACGGCAGCACAGTGAAGCCTTTGGCGACCAGCGTCTCGGTGCCGCGCACGAGCTCCTCGGTGTCGGGATAAAGCAGCTCGCGGTCGCCGATCACTTCGAGTTTGATCCAGCTGGTTTCGAGCGCCTCGCGCGCGAGCTCGGCGGTCAGCACCGCGTCTTTCGCGGTCTGGCAGCCCGCCGTATTCGGAAGGAAACGGATATCCTTCGGGATGAGATCGACCAGGCTTTCGTCCTCGCCGGCGAGGCTGATGCGACGGATCGAAGCCGTCACCATCTCGGTCCCGCTCGCGGCGATGGCATCGAGCATGAGCGTGCGGTTCGGATAACCGGCGGTGCCAAGAAACAGGCGCGAGCCGAACTCGCGACCGGCGATGATCAAGGGATCGGGCATTTCGAATAACTCCTCAACCGCCCTGAAGGACGCGCACGATCTCGATGCTGTCGCCTGGGCGAAGCGCCGTCTGCGGCCAGGCGGCGCGGGGGACGATCGCTCCATTGAGAGCGACCGCAATCCCGCGCTGGCCGGTGTCGACCGCCTTTTCCTTCAACAAAGCGGCAAGCGTCGCGACGCCGAGCGGCTCGTCCCGGCCGTTGACCCGGATGTTCGACTGCACAGCGGCTTGCGTCATGGTAGTCTCCTTCATTCTGCTGCTGCCCGCCGCGAAGCCACGAACCGCTCGATGCCGAACGGGTGGATCGACGGCTCGGCGACACCGTCGAGAATGAGCCGTGCGATGCAGTCGGCAGTGACCGGCGCAAGCAGAATTCCGTTGCGGTGGTGACCGGTGGCATAGACAAGCCCATCCAATGGCCCGGGGCCGAGAATCGGCGCGTCGTCCCGGCTGCCCGGTCGATGGCCGACCCACATTTCCTCGATCGGGAGTTCCTCGACGGCAGGCACCGCCCGCCAGGCCGCTTCCAGCAGGGTGAGCATGCCGCCCGCGGTCAACGACATGTCGTAGCCTTTTTCTTCGACGGTCGCGCCCACGAGCAGGCGGCCATCGCGGCGCGGCACCAGATAGGCGCCCGACGCCCAGACCACGTGCGTCAATAGCGGTGCGGCCGGATCCATACGAAGCGCGAGCATCTGGCCTTTGATCGGGCGCACCGGAGGCCGCAGCTCGGGCGCCAGGCCAGCAATGCTTCGAGACCAGGCGCCGGCCGCAAGCACGACCACATCGGCGGCAACCTTGCTCCCGTCGGCGAGCGCGATGCCGTCGACCCGCCCGCCGGTGGACACAATCGCGCGCACCGGCCGATGCTCGCTGATGCGGGCGCCGGCCGCTTCGGCGGCGATGCGCAGGGCGGCAACCAGCTTGCGATTATCGACCTGGTGATCCTCGGGGCTGAACACGGCGCTCGTGAGCTTGCCGGCAAGGTGCGGCTCGCGTCGTCGCGTTTCCGCCGCCGAAATCCATCGCAGCGGCAGTCCGAGCTTCTGCTGGAAGGCGAGCTGATGGAGGAGCCGCGCCTGGTCGTCCGCGGTCAATGCGACGACCAGCGTCCCCTCCGGCCGCAATCCCACATCGATGCCGGACACCTGTTGCAGCTCCGCGGCGAAAGCGGGCCAGCGCGCTTGGCTCTCGCGCCCGAGCGCGACCAGCGCTTGCTCGCCGGGCTCGGCCTCCGCGCAGGCGGCCAGCATGCCCGCGGCGGCGTGGCTCGCACCGGCACCGGCTGCGCCCTTATCGAACACCGCAACCGATGCGTCCCGCGCCGCCAGCCGCCAGGCGACGCCGAGACCAATGACTCCGGCGCCGATGATGGCGACGTTGGGCTTGCTCGCATTGAGTGAGACGCGGTTCGGCAACCGGCGGCTCCCTTCGCTGGAATGACCCAGACAGGTTCGATGGGTTTGATCTCAGCCGCGTTGCCGCGACACCCCAAGCCGTGCACCGCATCATGGGCATTCCCGCGCCATTGCACAAGCCCACTCCCGCGGGATTGCGCGTGCCGAATCAGCGTAGGCGGGGCAACGCGCCGCCATTTTGGAAAGGCGCAAGATAGCCTGCTTTTTTGCGACACATCACGCCAGCCCCCGACTGCGCCAGCAGCTCGGCGTGCTTCACCGCCAGCGTCTTGAGATCGTCCGCCACGATGAGGTCTGGCGGAGGGTGATGACCTCGCCTGGGGTTGGACCGCACTGACGTTTCGATCTCGATCTCACCAGAATATGCGTTGTCGCAGGCGATCGGGTTTATCAAAAGAAACTGCGCTACTGCCCGAGTGCGGCACGCACTGCCGCGAGCGCCGTCTCGCGAGTCTTCTGATCGCCCGCGAGGTCCGCCTCGCGCGCACGCGCCATATTCTGGAAATGACATTTGCCGGTTCGAGTCCTCGGGTCTCCACGAGCGGAAATCCCCGATCAAAGGATGAGCGACTTTAACCCAAGTTTAAGAGACCAAGTCGCGAATCCGCGGCGCGGTTGTGATCAACCCCGTTGATGCCAAGTTCTCACAACGAGCTCGGTTGCGAGACGCCCTTGTCATGACCGGGGATCTGCGCTGACGATCGCAGGCGGCGGATTGCAGCCGCGATGATGACAGCACGGCCCTGGTCGATGTTCTCCAGACTAGCAAGCGCTGCATCGGCCAGCACGGATCCGGACCGAGCGATCCTCCCGAGCAATACCGCGCATTCGTCGTCGGCGATCGGCGATGTTGCATCGATCACGTCCTCTGATGGGTCATCGCGCAGCAGGCTTTTGACCCTGCCGCGAGCCTCGATTCTCCCCATTCGACCCAGGGCGCAGGCGGCCGACGTGGCCACGTCTTGGTCGAGGTCATCGAGCAGGTCGATCAAAAGCAGGATCAGCTCCGGCAGTGGACGGGCACAGCGACACGCATCAGCCCGGATGCGCGGCTCGGCGTGTCGCAACAGCTGGCGCAACGCATCCAGCGATAGAACCGACCCGAGGCGCGCAGCCACGCTGAGCGCGAGCTGCAATCCCGGTCCCTGCACCACCGCTCGCTCAATCATTTCCGACACGGCATTCGCTGCCTCACCCCCACCGATGATGGCAAGAGCCTCGATCGCCGCAGTCTGCTCGGGGATCATGCGACGAGTGCCGAACCCGGTGAAGCTGCGGCACAGCGCGGCAAGCGCCGGCACAGCCGCCGCGAGTCGCCGCCGCCCGGCTTCGGCAACGAGCTTGCAGCCCTCGGCAAGAGTCGATTCCGGAATCGCAGCAATCAAGCGCTCGTCATCGATCTCGGCTGGTAGGAGGGCGTGCTGCGTGCTCCGCGACAGGCCCCGCTCTATCGCGGCGTCCCTGTGCGCGAAAAGATCGAGCTGTTGTTCCTCCATGCCGTCATCATGTGTGGAGTCGCCGCTGACTCCAATCAGCAAATGAATGATACCAACAGAAAAGATCCTGGTGCCAGGCACTTCACAACGCTCAATCGCTCGTGGTCATACGTAACCGGTGTGAGGCCGTGAAGTCGAAGCGTAGGATCGAGGCGCCACGGACATCCTTTACTCAGGACACCGCCAGCTGATCCTCCACGAGTGATGCGGGGATGTCGGGCACTCCACTGCGTAAATTCGGAAAGCCCAGGCCCGCACCCAGCATCTGCCGACCGCGACGCAGGGCCGCGCGGGCGGCCCACGCATCGTATGCGGTGCGCACGAGTGCCGGGAGTTGGCCCGGCTTTTGTACAACAGACAGAAATATCGCGGGCATATCCGCGGTACCGTCAGGACGCAGACCGATCAATGCAGCCGGCGGAAGGCGCGTGTCCGCCGGGTCGATGATGGCGCGACAAGCGACAAACGGAATCCCATGCGTGGCAGCAATTCTGGCCGCAATGTGCGATTCCGTGTCGACGGCCGCTGCACCGGTCTCCGTGTGCAGCGCTCGCTTTTCCAAAGGATCGGCGACCGGGCTATCCATTCCGAGGATTTGCGCGTGCATGGCCTGCGGGAGCCGCGCGAGAAGGGAGCGCGTCCATGATTTGTCGGTCGGAAAAACCTGGTTTGCAGTTCTGATCGCGGCCGCAGCGACCCAGTCGCCGACCACCAGATTGGGCGCCAGCCCTCCCGCAACTCCAAAGCTGATGATCCCGGAAGCACCGCCCGCAACCGCCGATTCAAGAGCGGCGGCGAGGCGCGCCCCTTGGCTGCAGATGACCGACACGCCCTGCCCCAAGGCAATACGAGCCTCCAGGGCCAGTGAAGTAACAGCGACAATGCCCCCGGACATCCGAGTGTCCTCTTCAGACAACGAATTTCTCACGCGCAAAACGACTAAAGTCAATGTGCATTAATTCGGACGGCCTGCCGATTTTATGATCGCATCGCCCCCTGTTTCTTGACTCACGTGCTCACGCAACGATGCGCTTCGCGACGATCGCGCAAGCGATTTACTGCTATGACCGAAGCCGACAAAGACCGAATCGAAATCCCGCAGCGGAGCGATCCCCTGACTTGATCCAGCACTCCATGCGCGCCGATCAAATCTCACGTGCGTGCGCGCACAGGCTGATCACGTGCGCTCAGGAGTGTCGAGGCTTGGGTGGCGAACTTGGCACCTCGATACCGAACTGCTTGGCGTACTCGACGTTTAAGCGTTGCCAACCGAACTTCATTGCCTCGCCGGCAACGATGCGGCCGATGGGTTTCCCTTCCAGGAAACCGATCGAGCACGTCGAAGCAAATGTGCCAGCCGGCCGTACCCATCGAAACGAACCCGTGGTCGATTTTGTGCCAAAGGGTGAGGCGCGTGCGGTTCCCCCGCGACTCAATCTCCCATCGGATGTCGTTACCACCCCAGCTGTACAGCAGCCTCGGTGCCTCAGCCCTATCCATATTTCAGTGCGCGATCTCTCGGCGCTCGCGCAGCAAGCGGAAAAATCTCGCGCTTGGACTGGTAGCGGGATCCCGCGCCGCCATCGAAGGAAGGCGCCTGAACGAACAGCGCGCGCATTATCTCATGATCTCGCTGTCTTTGCTATTTCGCGGAGCCAACCGCCACCGCCATCGTGCCGTCTCGCCTGACGATAAAATTCTTTCCACGCCAGTTGGCGCGCGTACTCCAGAAACAGGCGAAAAAAACCCCGAACGAGAGTAGGTCGCGAACAAAAGTGAGAGAATAGTTCGCTTTTGGCAATTCAAATTTCCGCGCAAACCAGAACTTCAAAAACAATCGGCACGCCAGCGCGGTTAGAACGGCCGCCACTCCCCAAGCGTCGAACCCGCGAAGCGCAGCTGCGATGAGGGACCAAGGCAATACGTGAGTGATGCCGCTCCCGATATATCCGAGCCGATCGACGGCGAAAATCGTGCGCCCCCAGCGCAGTTCGTGCAGCACCACTTCGCGCAGCGACTTCTCTTCAAATGAGTGGGTAACGAGCATGGTGGGAACGACGATCCGCAAACCGGCCTGCAGCACCCCATATCCGATAGCGTAATCGTCCGCCAGTTGGTTGGTGACCGCCTCAAAGCCGCCGATCCTCGATAATGTTTCTCGGGACAGCGCAATCGTCGCGCCAAGGCACGGCCGCGCCATGCCGAGCGCGAGCCCAAGGATCGCGCCGGGCAGGAAATGATCGTGTACCGCCATGGTGGACAGTCGCGACCAAAAGCCGCCATTCGACGACCCGCGATAGAGGCAGGTGGCCACGCCGACGTCCGGCTGCGCCAGCGCAGCTGCTAACATGCGCAAGTAGCTTGGACCGACCGCAACGTCGCTGTCAGCCATGACGATGAGCGGATGGCGAGCCGCTTGCCCCATGTTGATGAGGTTGGAGACCTTACGGTTGCTGCCATGCGTGGCGGCGTTGACGACCAGTTGAAGATCAAGCCTGGGATATCGCTGCATCAGCAACTTCACGACTGGAATTGCGCTGTCGTCGGGATCCTGGACGCCGAAAACGATTTGGACACGACCCTCATAATCCTGATTCAAATAAGTTTCGATGTTCTCAGATAGTTGTGCCTCGATGCCGGACAGTGGCTTCAGGATCGAGACATCCGGCCACGCCTTTGGTGTCGCTGCGGTCGGCCGCCGGACGAACCACCGCGCCGCCCAGGCGGCGGCGACCGCGTACAGGCAGCCAAAAACAACTGCGCTCATGCAAAGTAGGGACAGCCACGTCGCGAGCGCGCCAATTCGTTCCAAGGCCATATCTCCGTCCCCGCCGCCAAAAGGCTCGAGCGACGACAATGTCTCGCCCTTAGCCGCAAGGGGCCACGTAACGCGGAATAAAGATCGCGTAAAGATTACAAGCTCTGCGGCCCAACAGATAGTGCCGACAGATTAGGACATCACGACGCTGAATTTCTCGCAAGCCCTCATCAGCCCTGTTATAGGAGTCCCTGGACCCTCGGTCGCCATCGCTGGCGCCTCTCACGATCGGAGACTCGTGTTGGTGACGATGCAGCGTCTCACGTTCCGTTTCTGCACAGGGAGGTTCGGTGGCATCTACTCGGATTTCGCTGCGCCGCCTTATCGATCGAAACTGCTTCTGTGCGCACCGGCCGAACCCAGAGTCGCGCATGGCGGCTTTTTACCGATGGCCGCGCAGTGATCGCCTCGGGACTCAAGCGGCTCGCCTGCACGGTTTTTGATGACGACACCAGACTCGCGCCGGAGCCGCTGATCGCCGCGGCAGCAAAGGCCACGCGCTTCGATGTAAAGCCGCTCGCCGACCCCGGCCTTGTCGAAGCGCTCGCCGCCCTAACCTCCAGCCTCCAGGAAGAGGCGTCGTTATCGCCATTCGGACGGCTGGCGGTGCGCTGGGAACTGAAGCGGATGCTTTCGACGCTTCTGATCCTCGCGGACGCCGAGCGCGAGGATCCCGCGATCCTGACGCGGCCGCTCGCGCCGCCGCTCTTCATCGCCGGCCTGCCGCGCAGCGGCACGACCTTCCTGCATGGATTGCTGGCGGAGGATCCCGCCAACCGCGCCCCGCGCATGTGGGAGGCGATCTATCCCTATCCGGCGCATCGCGCGGCAGGGTTCGGTGCTGGGCGCCGGAAGGTGCAGCTGCAACTCCGAATTTTCACCCGTCTCGTGCCCGGGATCAGCAGCCTGCATCCGACGCACGCCGACGCGCCGCAGGAATGCACCGAATTCACGAGCCACGTGTTCCGCAGCCCGCGCTTCGACGCCGTATATCGTGCGCCGTCCTATCACGCCTGGCTCGACGCGTCGGGCTATGACGAGGGCTACCGGTTCCATGCGCGGTTTCTCCGTCATCTCCAGGCCCCGGGCGAGGTGCCGCGGCACTGGATCCTGAAATCGCCCGATCACGTGTTCTCAGCCGACGCGCTCAGTCGCGTGTTTCCTGACGCGATGATGGTGTTCGTGCACCGCGATCCCGGCCATGTGCTCGCGTCCGCGGCGCGCCTGACGGAGCTCCTGCGCGCACCTTTCACGACTGCAATTGACCGGCGGGAGATCGGCCGCAAGGTCGCCGACTACTGGCAGGCTGGGATGCGGCGCATGGTGGCGCTCGCGGATTGTCCGTCCTTCCCGCTGCGCTCCCGGCTCGTGCACGTGCAGTATCGCTCGCTCGTCGCCGATCCGATGGGGACGATCACGCGGATCTACGATGCGTTCGGGCTCGAGCTGTTACGGGAAGCCAGGGTGGCGATGGCGGCGAAAGTCACCCGCGTCTCGAATGGCGGGTACGGCGCCAACCATTACCGGCCCGAAGCATTCGGGATCGATCCGGAACGCGAACGCGAGCGCGCTTCCGTCTATGCCCAGCGCTTCGGAGTCGCGACCTAAGGCCTTGCCACAGGCTCCTTACGGCGCGAGCGGTTTAGTCCTTTGGCACACCTCGGACGCAACCGTCCCGTCGATTGTTAGTCCGCAACTAAACCTGGCTGTGTGAAACCTCAGGTTTCGGCGATTTGGGCGGACTCCGCCACATCCTCATTCGCCCTCCTTCGCCACCGAACATTTTGGGCAGGATTGAGGCCACGTCGTGGCTAGCGCCGACAAAAGCTGGCCTTCATTACCGCATCTAATCGGAGTCGGGGGGCATTGTTCGTGCAAGAGTCGCAAGAAATTTTCGGTCCTGCGAGGGCTCGCGCAGCGGTCACCGCTGTTGCGTCACCGGAGGGCATTGGCCGTATTCGTCTGCAAAGACGTAGCAGAACCGCTCCACAACAGTCGACAACAAACTGCGAGTCAGCAACGATAGCCGCAGTTACACGGCTGGTGCAGCTGTCGAGTCGTCACGCGTGGCCGATAATCCTCTCCTTTGCGCTGCTTGCAATCCTGTCGGCGTGCTATTTCGCGCGACATTTTGCCATTACGACCGACAGCAGCAAGCTTTTGTCAAGCTCGCTGCCCTGGCGGCAACAGGAGACGATGCTCGGCGACGCATTTCCGCAACGCATCGATCAGATCATCGCGGTCATCGACGCGGTCACGCCGGAGGCCGCCGATAATGCGGCCGACGCGCTGGTAAGCGAGCTTACGTCACGGACAGACGTGATCCGTACGGTCAGCCGTCCTGACGGCGGCGAATTCTTCGAGCGCAACGGCATCCTTTTCCTCAGCCTGGACGAGGTACAGCGTACCACCGCCGACCTCATCTCTGCGCAGCCCTTCCTCGGAACGCTGGCAGCTGATCCGACCCTGCGGGGGGTATTTCGCACGCTGTCGCAGTCGCTCGAAGGCGTTCGCCTGGGAAAAGCAAAGCTGGAGGATCTCAAACCGGCGCTCGTTGCGCTCGCTGATGCCTTCGAGCTTCTGGCGAAAGGAAAAACCCCCGCCTTCTCCTGGCGCATGCTGATCGCCGGACGGGCGGCAAAGCCGTCGGAGCTTCGCCGGTTCGTGAGCATCCAGCCGGTACTCGCTTTCGACGATCTCAAGCCCGGGGGCAAGGCGACAGCGGTCATACGCGAAGCCGCATCCAGGCTCGGGCTCACCCCCAAGCAAGGCGTTCAGGTGCGTCTCACCGGACCGGTCGCCCTTTCGGACGAGGAATTTGCCACCGTGGCGGATGGCGCAGTTCTGAACGGGGTCATAACGCTGCTTCTTGTCGGCCTGGTGCTGTGGCTCGCGCTGCGGAAGGCGCGCCTTATCCTGGCCGTCTCCGTGAATCTGTTATTCGGACTGCTCTATACAGCCGCGGTCGGCCTGTGGATGGTAGGAGCGCTCAATCTCATCTCGGTGGCATTCGCTGTTCTTTTCGTTGGCCTCGGGATTGATTTCGGCATCCAGTTCTGCGTCCGCTATCGGTCGGAGCGGTACGCGTGCGCTGATTTCGAACGGGCGCTTGCGATGACGGCACGCTGGATGGCAAGGCCGCTTCTGCTCGCAGCCGCTGCGATTACGACCGCGTTCTACGCGTTCCTGCCAACCGCGTATGTCGGCCTTTCCGAGCTCGGCTTGATCGCTGGAACCGGTATCATCATCGCGCTCGCAACCACATTAACCCTGCTCCCGGCCTTGATCGCCGTGCTCAAGCCTCCTCCGGAGAGGAAGCCGATCGGCTACGCCGCCCTCGCCCCTTTGGACCGGTTTCTGGAGAGACGGCGTAACTGGGTCGTCGGAACGACCGTGGCTGTGACGATTCTCGGCTTGCCGCTGCTCTCGGGTCTGCGGTTCGATTTCAACCCGCTGAATCTGCGGGCGCAGGATGCGGAATCGGTTGCAACAGTGCTCGACCTGATGAAAGAGCCCGACACCAGCCCGGACACGGTCGACGTGCTTCGAAGGGACATCGCCCAGGCCTCGGCGACTGCGGAACGGCTGCGCGACTTGCCGGAGGTCGGCAGAGTCCTCACGCTGCAAAGCTTCGTTCCTGAGGATCAGGAAGCCAAGCTCAGTCTGGTAGAGGACGCGAGCTTTTTCCTGCAGAACACCCTTAGTCCGGACGAGGTCGATGTCGAGCCGATGCCGGGCGAGACCGTGGCGGCGCTCAACAAGCTGGTCCGCGACTTGTCTGAGGCCGCTGGTGGCATTGACAGCGCTGCCGCCGTCGAGGCGCGGCGGCTTGCGAGCGTGCTCGCGCCGCTCGCCAACGGACCCGCCACCGCGCTGGACCAAGTGCGCCATGCTCTGATTGCGCCGCTGAACACGACGCTTCGGCAGGCGAGACTGCTGCTGGGGGCTGAGCGGGTGAGCATCGAAACGCTTCCACCCGCTCTGAAGCAGGCCTGGATCTCCACGGACGGGCAAGCCCGGATCGAAGTGACGCCGAAAGCAGATACCAATGACAATGCATCATTGCACCGCTTCGTCGACGCGGTTCGGACTGTGACCCCGGATGCCGCCGGAAAGCCGATCTTCGTGATCGAGGCCGCCTCGAGCGTTGTGCACGCGTTTCTCCAGGCGGGCGTTCTGTCGGTCGTTGCGATTGCGCTGATCCTTTTCGTTGCGCTGCGGCGCTGGATCGACGTGGCTTTGACGCTGGTGCCGCTGCTCATTGCGATTGTCGTCACGCTCGAGATGTGCGTGCTCATCGGGCTGCAGTTGAATTTCGCCAATATCATCGCATTGCCGCTTCTTCTCGGCGTCGGCGTCGCATTCAAGATCTACTACATCGTTGCGTGGCGTTCAGGAGAGAGGAATTTCCTGCAATCCAGCCTGACGCGGGCCATCATCTACAGCGCCTGCACCACGGCCACCGCATTCGGGAGCCTGTGGTTCTCGCATCACCCCGGCACTTCGAGCATGGGCAAGCTGATGGCCCTGTCGCTCGCCACCACGCTCGCTGCCGCCGTCATCTTCCAGCCAGCTCTGATTGCGACACAGAAACAGACACGCCCGGGTCAAAGTGGGGCATGATCAACCACGAAAAACTGCCGGGATGCAGCAGAAAAGCCACAGTCATCCCGAAGCCCCTCTGCTAACGTAAAGCTGATCTGATGTGACGCGCTGCGTCGGCGGCGCTGCAGGCATTTGTCGCTTTGGCGAGCCCCTCGCGCCAAAGTGCATACCTCGGCACCGGCGGCGAGAGGGGGCGGGTACATGCGTCGCGCTGGGTGTTGGAGCAAATGGGCGGCCGCGTGGCTATTGCTGCTGCTGCTGACCGCGTGCGCCGGCGCACCCAGAGACGCATCGCTGCCGGTCAGCGATCCCCACGAGCAAACCAATCGCCAGATTTTAGCGGCGAACCAGAGCGTGTTGGGGCCCGTATCCGAAGCTGTCAACGCGGCGATCCCTGGTCCCGTACACGACCGCTTGCATGATCTGAATACGAATTTGAAGGAGCCGCGTATCTTCGTAAACAATCTGTTGCAGTTGCGATTTCAGGCAGCCGCGCACACTGCGACCCGCTTTGTCCTCAATTCGACGGTCGGCCTCGGCGGCCTGCTCGATGTCGGCACCCGCGAGGGGATACCGCAGGAGAGCGGCGATTTCGGCCAGACCCTGTTTGCGTGGGGAGTGGCTGAAGGCCCGTACGTTGTACGCCCCTATCTGGGCCCGGCGACGCTGCGCGATGCGGTCGGCTCCACCGTGGATATGGTCGCCAACCCGCTAGGGTGGCTGATAGGGACACAAGTCGCCCTGGCAACCACGCAACTGGCGGTTACCGCCGGTACCACAAGCGTGGATGCATTGGATCGGCTGGGACAATTAAAGATGGCCGAAGATGCTTCCATCGATTTCTACAGCTTTGTCCGCTCGAGCTACTACCAGATGCGGCGGGCAGAGCTGCGCGAAGCGCTCGGCCTGCCGAAGGTCGTCGAGTCGCCGGCCATTGCCGAGCTTGATGACCCCGACGAGTCAGGTCCGTCGGTGGCTGCCGCGCGCTGAGCGCTCAGGTTGAGATCGCTCGGTGCGGCCTCATCGGCATGCGCCCGCGCGGTTCGGAAGGGTGGGCAAAGGCGCGCTCTTGCGCGCCTTTGCCCACCCTTCCGATCAGCCGCGAAAGCCGATAGCCAGGAGATAAAGCTCCGCGGATTCGGCGCGGCTCGCCGGCGGCTTGATATGCCGCACCATAGCGAAATCGCGCTTGAGCACCGCGAGCAGCGCCGTCTCGGTGCCGCCTTGCAGCACCTTGCACAGGAATGCTCCGCCAGGGGTCAAGACTTCGCGCGCGAAATCAGCGGCGGCCTCCGCAAGTGCCATGATCCGCAGATGATCGGTCTTGCGATGACCTGTGGTGTTCGCCGCCATGTCGGAGAACACCACGTCGGCGGGGCCCGCGAGCAACGATCTGATCCTCTCGGGCGCATCGGGAGCGAGAAAATCGAGGCGCAGGAACTCGACCAAAGGGATCGCCGCCATGTCGAGGACATCGACCGCAATCACGCGGCCCTTGCCCTGCGCCGCTCCTACCCGTTGGGCCGCCACCTGGCTCCAGCTCCCGGGCGCTGCGCCGAGGTCGAGGACCCGCGCGCCGGGCTTGAGCAGGCGATGCTTGTCATCGATCTGCATGAGCTTGAACGCGGAGCGGGCGCGCAGCCCCTGCCGGCGCGCGCGCACAACAAAGGGGTCGCTGTGCTGGCGCTCGAGCCAGTGCCGGGATGAGAGCGAACGCCCGGCGGTGATCTTTCGCGAGACCTTGCCGCGTGCGCCGCTCACGTTGCCGCGGCCCCCTGCGGGGAGGTACTGCGGCTTGGTTCCTCTTCCCGACTCTCGTTGGAGGCGCCCCAGACGCCGTCTTCCCGCATCATCTGCACCAGCATGCCTTCACGCAGCCCGCGATCGGCAACCCGCAGGCGCCGGCAGGGAAATGCGCCGCGAATGGCGTCGAGAATGGCGCAACCCGCCAGGACGAGATCGGCGCGCTCAGCGCCGATGCAGGGATTGGCCACGCGGTCCTCGTAGCTCATGGCGAGCAGTCGCTCGATCACGCGCGTTGCATCGTCGTTACCCATCCAGCAACCATCGACACGGCGGCGCTCGTAACGGCGCAGCTCGAGGTGCACGCCTGCAATCGTGGTCACCGTCCCCGACGTGCCCAGGAGATGCATGTGCCCTGAGCCGAGCCCCCCGTGCTCGGCCACGAAGCGGGCGACGAACATCGCCACCTCCGCGATCATGGCCGCATAGATCTCGCGGGTGACCGCGTGCCCGCCGTGGCGTTCGGCCAGCGTAACCACGCCGACGGGCAGCGAAATCCATGCTCTGATCTTCGGCAACGGGGGACCTCGCCGGCACGGCAGAGAGCGATCGAGAAGAACCAGCTCCGAGGAGCCACCGCCGATGTCGAACAAGATGACGAGATCGGCATAGGGATCCATCAGCGGCGTGCAGCCGGTGGCGGCAAGGGTTGCCTCGGTCTGCCGGTCGATGACCTCGAGATCGAGCCCCACCTTCTCGGCAATGCGCGCGCGGAACTCGGCGCCGTTCTCCGCCGCGCGGCAGGCCTCCGTCGCGATCAGGCGGGCGCGCGTCACCCCGCGGGCGCTCATTTTGTCCCGGCAGACCGCAAGCGCATCCACGGCGCGCGCGACCGCAGCTTCGCTGATGCGGCCTGAGCGCGAGACACCCTCGCCCAGGCGAATGATGCGAGAGAAGGCGTCTACGACGTGGAAGCTGTTTCCGGCCGGCCGCGCTACCAACAAGCGGCAGTTGTTTGTGCCAAGATCCAGAGCTGCGTAGGTCGGCCCACCGCTGCCCGGCGCGCGGCGAGCTGCTGCCCACCGGCCGCTGTGGCTGCGCCGGCCCTGCGGAGCCTGTCGGGGCCGCGCGTGCTCGCGGCCCTGCGCGCTGGGACCGTCGAGGCCGCCGGTTGCCCGGCCCTCGTGCGCCATCGAACGTCCTTTCTCCCGCGCCGAAGCCGGGTGCGGCTCGACGGCAGCGGCATGTCCAAAATTACGATCGCGCCGAATGTACCACGCAACCCGCGCGCGCAACAGATGCGCTCATACGGCATGGCCGGGCGGCAATGTTCTTGTCGGCCCGGCCAGCGTCCGATATGCAGGCTTGCCTTGCGGCTGCCCGCCCCTATCCCTCAGCCCGGTTTTCCAGCACAAATGCGAAGCCGCTATTCTCAACCGCACTGCTTTTTGATCAGATGAACGTGCACGACGACCCCAACAGTCTGGCGCTGATGAAGTTCGGCATCGGTCAACCGGTGCCGCGTAGCGAGGACCCTGTGCTGGTGCGGGGCGCCGGCTCTTACACCGACGACCTCCATCTTGCCGGCCAAGCCTACGCGGTGATGGTGCGCAGCCGCATCGCGCATGGCGTCATCAAGCGGATCGACACGGCGGCCGCGCGGCAGATGCGCGGTGTGCTTGGCGCCTATACCGGCGCCGACCTCGCCCAATACGGCACCTTGAAATGCATCGTGCCGTTCAAGAATCGTGACGGCACGCCGATGCGCATGCCGCCGCGCCCGGCGCTCCCGACCGACAAGGTCCGCTTCGTCGGCGACCCTATCGCCTTCGTCGTTGCCGAGACGCCGTTGCAGGCAAAGGACGCGGCCGAAGCCGTCGAGATCGATATCGATCCATTGCCCGCGGTGACAACCCCAAGGGCGGCCGCGGCCGCCGATGCGCCATTGCTGCATGAGGAAGCGCCCGGGAACGTCGCGCTTGATTATCACTACGGCGACGCCGATGCGGTTGCGGCGGCTTTTGCCAAGGCCGCGCACATCACCCGGATCAAGCTCAACAACAGCCGGGTGGTGGTCAATGCCATGGAGCCGCGCGCAGCGCTTGCCAGCTACGGTGCCGGGAGCGGGCGCTACACCCTGCATGTTCCGACCCAGGGCGTGTTCGGCATGCGGGGCAACATTGCTGACATTCTTAAGGTCGAGCCCAGGCAGGTTCGCATTCTGACCGGGCACGTCGGCGGCTCCTTCGGCATGAAGTCTGCTCCCTTTCCGGAATACGTCTGCGTGCTGCACGCTGCGCGCATCCTCGAGCGTCCGGTCAAATGGACCGACGAGCGCTCCGGCAGTTTCGTCTCGGACAGCCACGGCCGCGATCACGAGGTTACCGCCGAGCTCGCGCTCGATGCCGACGGCAGCTTCCTGGCGGTGCGTCTCACCAGCTTCGCGAATTTTGGGGCTTTTCTCTCGCAAGTCGCGCCGATGCCCCCCACGCTCAACGCGGTGCGCAACGTGCAGAGCCTCTATCGCACGCCGTTGCTCGAGGTCTCGACCAAATGTGTCTTTACCAACACGACGCATGTATCAGCGTATCGCGGCGCCGGGCGGCCCGAGGGCAACTACTACATGGAGCGGCTGATCGACGTCGCCGCCGACGAGATGGAGATCGACCGGGTCGAGCTGCGCCGGCGCAATCAACTCAAGCCGCGGGAGCTCCCGCGCAAGATGGCTTCGGGGAGCGTCTACGACAGCGGGGACTTCCCCGCGGTTCTCAAGCGTGCGCTCGATGTGGCCGAGGTGAAGGAATTTCCCCGCAGGAAACGCGAGAGCCGCAAGCGCGGCAAGCTGCGCGGGCTCGGCATCGGCAGCTATCTGGAATGCACGGCTCCGCCGAGCAAGGAAATGGGCGGCATTCGCTTCGAGCCGGACGGCACCGTGACCATCATCACCGGAACGCTCGATTACGGTCAGGGGCATGCCACCCCGTTTGCGCAGGTGCTGAGCGAAAGGCTCGGCGTTCCGTTCGAGCGCGTTCGTCTGTTGCAGGGCGACAGCGACGAGCTGCTTGCAGGCGGCGGTAGCGGCGGGTCGAAATCCATCATGCACAGCGGGACGGCGATCGTCGAAGCCGCGGCAAAAGTGATCGAGCAAGGCAAGCAGATCGCCTCACACGTGCTCGAGGCGGCGGTGAGCGATATCGAGTTCGCCGACGGTCGCTTCGTGATTGCGGGCACCGACCGATCCGTCGGGATCATGGAGCTTGCGGAGAAGCTACGCTCCGGGATCAATCTGCCCGAAGGTACACCATCCACGCTTGACGTGCGTCATGTAAGCGAAGGGCCCGGAGCCGGCACCTTCCCCAATGGCTGTCACATCTGCGAAGTCGAGCTCGATCCCGAGACCGGCGTCATCGAGGTCGTGAAATATGCTTCCGTGAACGACTTCGGCACCGTGATCAATCCGACAGTCGTGGAAGGGCAGCTGCACGGCGGCGTGATACAGGGAGTGGGCCAGGCGGTGATGGAGATGACCGCCTACGATGAAGACGGCCAGCTGCTGACCGGCTCGTTCATGGACTATGCGCTTCCGCGCGCGGCCGATTGCCCGCAGGTCGGCGTCGTCCATCACCCCGTCCCGGCGACCACAAACGTGCTTGGGGTCAAGGGCTGCGGCGAGGCCGGTTGCGCGGGCTCGCTGACGTCGGTGATGAACGCCATTGCCGATGCGCTCTCCGAGTTCGGCATCCACCATCTGGACATGCCGGCAACGCCCTATCGGGTCTGGCGCGCCATCCAGGAGGCCGGCGCCGCGCATGCGGCGTGACACGGACTCATCTCGTTTTGGCGACGAACGTGACCAGCTACTCCTATGCCACCGCCGCGGCGACGGCGCGGCGCGCGAGCACGCCGATGAGGTGCGCGCGATACTCGGCGCTGCCGTGAATGTCGCTTGCCATTCCGTCCGGCGGAACCGTCATTCCTTCCAGCGACTTCGGGCCGAAGCGTTTCTTGAGCGCCTCCTCGAAGGCGGTGACCCGGAACACGCCGTTGGCGCCTGCGCCGGTGACAACGACGCGGATCTCCGAGCTGCGCTTGGACACGAACACGCCGACCAGCGCAAAACGAGACGCCGGGTTGGGAAATTTTACATAGCCCGCCTTGCCGGGCTTAGGAAATTGTACCTTGGTGATGATCTCATCGGGCTCAAGCGCGGTCTCGAACAGCCCTTTGAAGAATTCGTCGGATGGGATGCGCCGCCTGTTGGTGACGATAGTCGCCCCCAGGCCAAGCACACCAGCAGGATAATCGGCGTTGGGATCGTTGTTCGCGATCGAGCCGCCGATCGTGCCCCGGTGCCGGACCGCCGGATCCCCGATCTTGCCCGCGAGCTCGGCGAGCGCCGGAATGTTTTCTCTGATCACAGCAGAGGTTGCAACATCGACGTGCGGCGTCATTGCCCCGATGGTAAGCGTGCGGCCGCTCATCTCAATCCCGCTGAGACCCTCGATCTTGGAGAGATCGACGAGATGTTTCGGGCCGGCGAGGCGCAACTTCATGGTCGGGATCAGGGTGTGGCCGCCGGCGAGAAGCTTTGCTTCCTCCTCCTTGGCCAGCAGGCTTGCCGCCTGCCTTACGGTCGTTGGCCGGTGCTGGGTGAATGCGTACATCGTGATCTCCTATGTCGCTGCTCGCGCGTGACTGAGCTTCTGCAATGAGCGCCATACCGTCTGTGCGGTGGCAGGCATGGGCAATTCCTCGGTGCCGATCGCGTCGGTGAGGGCATTGATGACGGCAGCAGGGGCGGCAATCGCGCCCGCCTCGCCACAGCCCTTGATGCCCAACGGGTTCCCTGGCGACTTGGTCTGCGTCATCTCCACCTTCAGCGCCGGCAGGTCCTGCGCGCGGGGCACGCAATAGTCCATCAGTGACCCGGTGACGAGCTGGCCGTCCTTGTCATAAACCGTGCGTTCCAGCAATGCTTGGCCTATGCCCTGGGCAATCCCGCCATGGACCTGACCCTCGACGATCATCGGGTTGATGACCGTGCCGAAATCATCGACCGCGGTCCATGCCACGATCTCGCTTTCTCCGGTCTGCGGATCGACCTCGACCTCGCAGACATGGCAGCCGGCCGGGAAGGTGAAGTTCGTGGGATCATAGAATGAAGTCTCTTTGAGCCCAGGCTCCAGCTCCTGCCCGGCAAATTTGTGCGCGGTATAAGCGCCGAGCGCGACTTCGCCAAAACCTACGGACTTGTCCGTGCCCCCGACGGTAAACTTGCCGTCCTGGAAGATGATGTCGCCCTCCGCGGCTTCGAGGAGATGCGCGGCGACTTTCTTCGCCTTCGCTTCGATCTTGTCGAGCGCTTTGACGATGGCGGAAATGCCGACGGCACCGGAGCGGGACCCATAGGTGCCCATGCCGAACTGCACCTTGTCGGTATCCCCATGCACGACGCTGACATTGTCGATCGGAATGCCCAGCCGTTCTGAAACCACCTGGGCGAAGGTCGTCTCGTGACCCTGGCCGTGCTGGTGACAGCCGGTGAGCACTTCCACTGTGCCGGTCGGATTGACCCTTATCTCAGCGGACTCCCACAGCCCTACGCCGCATCCGAGCGAACCGACCGCCTGACTTGGCGCAAGCCCGCAGGCCTCGATGTAGGTCGAGAAGCCAATTCCGCGCAGCTTGCCGCGGGCTTCGGCGTCACGTTTGCGTTTTCCTATCCCACCGAGATCGGCCGCTTCCAGCGCCCGCGTAAGCGAGGCGTGGTAGTCGCCCGCATCGTATCTCATGATCACGGGAGTTTGATGCGGAAATCGGTCGATGAAGTTTTTCTTGCGTAGATCGACCGGATCCATGCTCATTTCGCGCGCGGCGACTTCGACCAGCCGCTCAACCACGAAGGTCGCCTCCGGGCGTCCCGCCCCGCGGTAGGCGTCAACCGGCGCCGTGTTTGTATAGACGGCGTCCACCTCGCAGTAGATCGCCGGGATTGCATACTGACCGGAAAGGAGCGTGCCATAGAGATATGTCGGAATGGACGACGAGAAGGTCGACATGTAGGCGCCGAGATTGGCAATCGTCTTCACCCGCAAGCCCAGGATCTTACCCTGACCGTCGAACGCCATCTCCGCGCGCGTGACATGATCGCGGCCGTGAGCGTCGGCGAGGAATGCCTCCGAACGACCGGCGACCCATTTCACCGGCCGGCCTAATCTTCGTGCTGCCCACAGGCAGATCACCTCCTCGGGGTAGATGAAGATCTTGGAGCCGAACCCTCCGCCGACGTCAGGCGCTATTACCCGCAGCTTGTGCTCGGGGGTCATCCCCACAAATGCGGAGATCACCAGTCGCGCGACATGCGGGTTCTGGGTGGTGTTCCAGAGCGTCAGCGTATCCGAGCCTTGGTCGTACTCGGCGATCGCCGCGCGCGGCTCGATCGCATTCGGCACCAGCCGGTTGTTGATGAGCTCCAGCCTGGTCACATGCTTGGCCGATTTGATTGCGGCCTCGGCCGCTGCCGCATCGCCGAGGTGCCAGCGATAAATCGTGTTCTGGGAAGCAAGGTCGTGGATTTGGGGAGTGCTCGCGTCTTGCGCTTTGGCGGGGTCGACCACCGCGGGCAGCGGCTCATAATCGACTCTCACCTTCTCCGCGGCATCCATGGCCTGCGCGAGGGACTCGGCAATGATCACGGCGACCGGATCGCCGACGAAATTTGCCTTGCCATGCGCAATCGCGGGGTGCGGCGCCATCTTCATCGGGGAGCCGTCCTTGGAGGTGATCATCCACCCGCAGATGAGACTGCCGATCTTGTCGGCCGCGAGATCCACGCCCGTGAGCACCGCCAGGACGCCCGGCATGCCGCGCGCAACGGCGGTCTCGAGTGCCTTGAGCCTGGCATGGGCGTGCGGGGAGCGCAGCAGATAGGCGTAGGCCTGCCCCGGACGGGTAAAGTCGTCGGTGTAGTGGCCTTTCCCGGTGATGAAGCGCTGATCTTCTTTCCGGCGCACCGGCGCGCCGATCCCGGTTGCGCCCATGATTGTCTCTCCCTGTATGCCGCCGGTCCGTGCGATTTTTTTTACGCGGCGGGTTTGCTCGGCTGGTGCCCCTCCATTGCCTTGGCGCCGGCCGCAATCGCCTTGACGATATTGTGGTAGCCCGTGCACCGGCACAGGTTGCCTTCGAGCTCGTGACGAATGGTGTGATCGTCGAGATCGTGACCCTTGCGGTACACCATATCTACCGCGGTCATGATCATCCCCGGGGTGCAGTAGCCGCACTGAAGCCCGTGATTCTCGCGGAACGCCTCCTGCATGGGATGCAGGGGGCCGCTGGGATCGGCCAGGCCCTCGATCGTCAGCACATCCGCGCCCTCGATCTGCCACACGAAGACGGTGCACGCCTTCACCGCCTTGCCGTTCACGTGCACCACGCAAGCCCCACACTGGGACGTATCGCAGCCGACATGCGTGCCGGTGAGGCGCAGGTTCTCGCGCAGGAACTGCACCAACAGGGTGCGGGGGTCGACATCACCGGTGACGGCTTTACCGTTCACCGTCAGGGCGACGGTCATTGGCTTTCCTCCTCGAACTGCGTCAACGTCTCGATCTGGGCACCGACGGACACGTCCAGCGGCGAAACTGGTTTAATCGGGCAGATTTTGCGAATTTAGGGGGGAATAAGTCAACTCTGAACTCTTACCGCGCGACATGGCCCCTCCCGGACGGAGTCGGGCTCAGGGTTGCGCGGGCTGTTGCGCCCCGCTGGCGGCCACGGCGCCGCCGACCGCAGCGGTGAACTTCAGAAAGAAATCATCCGCGGTCTTTTTGGCGGCGCTGTTGATCAGCCGTTGCCCGAGCTGCGCCAGCTTTCCCCCGATCTGGGCCTCGACATCATAGCTAAGGAGCGTACCGCCATCCTTGTCGGAGAGCGAAACTTTCGCGCCGCCTCTGGCAAAGCCCGCAACGCCACCATCCCCCTCACCAGAAATGCGGTAGCTGTTGGGCGGATCGAGATCCGAGAGCTTCACCTTCCCCTTCCAGCGCGCCTTGACCGGTCCGACCTTCACCGTGGCAATGGCCCGGAACTCGCTGTCCGAAACCTTCTCGAGCTGCTCGCCGCCTGGAATGCAGGTTATGAGCACCTCAGGGTCGTTGAGCTTCGCCCAAACCACATCCCGGCTCGCGGGCAGTTGAACCTGCCCATTCATGGTCATGGCCATCAGCAGTTCTCCATGGTGAGACAACCCGGTATAGAACCTTGGGCGGCAACTGGGAAAGTGCTTTTGTCAGCGTGAACGTCGGGAGAAAACCATGCCCATGATCGACGCCGATGGCTGCCCTATCCACGTGGAAGTGGAAGGACCGCAGGGAGCGCCCGTCCTCATGATGTCCAATTCGCTGGGGACCACGCTGCACATGTGGGATGGCCAGGTCGGCCCCTTCACGCAGCACTTCCGCCTGGTGCGGTATGATCGCCGCGGGCACGGCCAATCGGGTGTGCCGGCGGGGGCCTACACCATGGAAAGGCTCGGCCGGGACGTGCTCGCCGTGCTCGATGCTCTCGGGATTGCAAAGACCAACTGGTGCGGCCTCTCGATGGGCGGCATGGTTGGCCAATGGCTTGGAGCGCATGCGCCCGAACGTGTGGAGCGTCTCGTCCTCACCAACACGTCAAGCTATTTCGCCGACAAGAGCATGTGGAACGATCGCCTGCGCCTCGTGCGCGAGAAAGGTGTTGCCGCCTTCGCTGGGCCGAACATGGAGCGGTGGTTCACCAAAGGCTTTCGCGAGCGCGCACCCAAAGTGGTCGCACGCGTGCAGGAAATGTTCGCGGCGACACCGCTCGAAGGATATCTTGCCTGCGGCGCAGCGGTTCGCGACATGGACCATCGCGAGCTCCTGCCCGGGATCAAAGCCCCGACCCTCGTGCTTGCCGGCAAGCAAGACCCGGCCACACCGCCGGAAGCAAACGAGTATATCAGCAAGCAGGTCCCGGGAGCGAAGTTCGCCCTGCTCGACGCTGCCCATTTGTCGAACGTCGAGCAGCCGGAAGCTTACACCAAGGCCGTGCTGGACTTCCTGCTTGCTTGAGCCATGGCGGAGGACCGCCAACCTGAGCTCGCGCTTGCCCGGGACTTCCCCCCGGCGACGTGGGAGGAATGGCGAAGGCTGGTTGACCGCGCGCTCAAAGGCGCCGTGTTAGAGAGCAAGCTCGTCGCCAAAACCTACGATGGCCTTCGCATCGAGCCGCTGCGCCCGCGCAAGCCGCAGGCGAGCCCTGTTGTTGCGCGCACGCCGGGCGCGCCCTGGTCAGTCATGCAGCGCCTGGACCACCCGGATCCGGCAGCCGCGAACGCGCAAACCCGCGATGACCTTGCCAACGGTGCGAGCGATCTCGCGATTGAATTTGCCGGAGCAACGGCGGCGCATGGATTCGGCCTCGCGGCGGACCGCGATACGATCGGGCGAGCGCTCCAGGGCATCGACATTGGTTCCGGCGTAGGCCTCGATCTCGACCTCGGGCTGCAACCCGCCGAGGCGATCAACACCATCGCGGCAGTGGCGAGCGATCAGGGTGCAGCGCCGGGTAACGTCAATATCCGTTTCGGTCTTGACCCGATCGGCGCGGCAGCGCTGGCAGGCGGCAGCGCGCTTACCGCGGCTGCCGGAATGCGCGAATTCGGCGCACTCGTCGCCGATCTCACGGCCCGCGGATTTCGTGGACCGTTCGCAGCCGCGGACGCGCGCGTCATCCATGATGCCAGCGGCTCCGAGGTGCAAGAGCTCGCTTACGACCTTGCGGTCGCAGTACAGTATCTCCGCGCGTTGGAGGGCAGGGGCGTTGCGCTCGATGCGGCGCGTCGGATGATCTATTTCCGTCTGACCGCTGATGCGGACCAGCTTTTGACCATCGGCAAGTTTCGCGCTCTGCGCAAGCTTTGGGCCCGCGTCGAGGCGGCCTGTGGCTTGGCGCCTGCCCCTTCGCTCGTGGTCGCCCACACCGCGTGGCGCATGATGACCCGGCACGATCCGTACGTGAATATCTTGCGTGCCACCATTGCGGTCGTCTCTGCCGGGCTCGCGGGCGCAAATGTCGTTGCGGCGCTTCCCTTCACCATCGCATTGGGGCTGCCCGACCATTTTGCGCGCCGCCTTGCGCGCAACACGCAACTCATTCTGCTGGAAGAGTCCAATCTGGCGAAGGTGAGCGATCCCGCCGCCGGCTCGGGCAGCATCGAAGATATCACCGATCAGCTCTGCCACGCGGCCTGGAAGGAGTTTCAGCAGATCGAGGGCCTCGGGGGAGCGTGGTCGGCACTCGAGCACGGTGCGATGCAGCGCAAGGTCGCGGCCGTGCGCGCACAACGGGAAACGGCAATGGCGACACGGACCGATACGCTCATCGGCACCAGCGATTTTCCCGATCTCAGCGAGCTGCCTGTGGCGGTGGAGGATGTCGCACCGGTGTTCCCTCCTTCCCCTCGCCTGGAGATCGGTTTCGATCCACTGCCGCCGTTGCGGCTTGCGGAGCCGTTTGAACGACTGCGCGATGCTTCGGATCGAATGCTCGCGCGTACCGGCGCGAGACCCAGCGTGTTTCTGGCAAATATCGGCTCTGCGTCCGACTTTGGCGCGCGGGCGAGCTTTGCGAAAAATTTCTTCGAGACTGGCGGGATCGGAGCGCCGAGCAATAATGGATTTGCCGAGTACAGGCAGATGCTCGCGGCGTTCACGCTTTCGGGCGCACCGCTCGCCTGTGTTTGCTCGTCCGATGAAATCTATGCCCGTGAAGCAGTACCAATCATCCAGGCGCTGCGCGCCGCAGGGGCGTCCGTGTGGCTCGCCGGCCGGCCGGGCGCGAGCGAGCCGGAGCTCAAACGCGCTGGGCTTTCCCGCTGCATCCTTGCCGGCTGCGATGTCCTGGAGGCGCTACGCGCAGCCCATTCCCTCCTTGTCGCGTGATCCCTACATTCTCGATACGTTGACCCCGATGCGCTTTCAGCTCGTACAACGCGTGGATGCCGGGCCCAAGGCAGCCCAAGGCCGGGAATGACTGGGAGGTGGCGCCAATGACCCGCGTTCCGGATTTCACCGCGATCGATTTCGCCGATCCGTCCGGTGCGGCCCCGGCGGCGGCGCACGTGTGGCTGACGCCGGAAGGCATTCCGGTAAAGCCGGTCTACAGCCCTGACGACGTCATCGGGCTCGACTTCCTTGACGGCCTTCCCGGTATCCCGCCCTATCTCCGCGGCCCCTACCCTACAATGTACGTGACCCAGCCGTGGACGATCCGGCAATATGCTGGATTCTCCACGGCCGAGGAATCGAATGCCTTCTACCGGCGCAATCTGGCGGCCGGCCAGACGGGACTCTCGGTTGCTTTCGATCTCGCCACCCATCGCGGCTACGATTCCGATCACCCGCGCGTGCGCGGCGATGTCGGCATGGCGGGAGTGGCGATCGACTCGATCTACGACATGCGCACCCTGTTTGCCGGGATCCCCCTCGACCGGACTTCGGTGTCGATGACCATGAACGGCGCGGTCCTCCCCGTGCTCGCGCTCTATATCGTCGCGGCCGAGGAGCAGGGCGCCAAACCGGAGCAACTATCCGGGACCATTCAGAACGACATCCTCAAAGAGTTCATGGTACGCAACACCTATATCTATCCGCCCGCGGCATCGTTGCGCATCATCTCCGACATCTTTGCCTTCACCGCGGCGCACATGCCGAAGTTCAACTCGATCTCGGTGTCGGGCTATCACATGCAGGAGGCAGGCGCGACGGCGGACCTGGAGCTCGCCTATACGCTCGCCGACGGCGTGGAATATATACGTGCCGGCCTGAACGCCGGCCTCGATATCGACCGTTTCGCCCCACGCATCTCGTTCTTCTGGGCGATCGGCATGAACTTCTTCATGGAGGTCGCGAAGCTGCGCGCGGCGCGCCTGCTCTGGGCGAAGCTGATGAAGCCGTTTGGCCCCAAGGATGCACGTTCGCTCTCGTTGCGCACCCATTGCCAGACCTCCGGCTGGTCGCTTGCGGCCCAGGACGTATTCAACAACGTGGTGCGCACCGCCATAGAGTCGATGGCAGCGACGCAAGGCCATACCCAGTCTTTGCACACCAACGCGCTCGACGAGGCGCTTGCATTGCCGACGGATTTTTCTGCCCGCATCGCCCGCAACACGCAGCTTGTGCTCGCGCAGGAGAGCGGAGCGACGCGGGTGATCGATCCGTGGGGCGGCTCATTCTACCTCGAGCGGCTGACCTACGAGCTGGCGCGTGCAGCCTGGGCTCACATCGAAGAAGTCGAGCGCATGGGAGGCATGGCCAAGGCGATTGAGGCCGGGCTGCCGAAGCTGCGGATCGAAGAAGCGTCGGCGAAGACGCAGGCTCGCATCGATACCGGCCAGCAGTCGGTGATTGGGGTGAACAAATACCGCGCGGAGCATGAGACCCCGATCGAGCTTCTGAAAATCGACAATGCAGCGGTGCGAGCATTGCAGATCGAGAAGCTCGGTCGCCTCAAACAGGAGCGCGATGCCGAGGCCGTCCAGGAGAAACTGACCGCGTTGTCACGCGCCGCATCAACGGGCGACGGCAATCTGCTCGCGCTTGCGGTCGATGCGGCGCGCGCCAAGGCAACGGTCGGCGAGATCTCATACGCGCTGGAGCAGGTGTTTGGTCGCCACAGCGCGCCGATAAGAGCCATTACGGGCGTCTACAAGCGGGAGGTCGGCACCATGTCGGAAGCCCTGGCGCGCGTGCAGCAGCGCATCCGCGAGTTCGAGGCCAGCGAAGGCCGGCGACCGCGCATTCTTGTCGCGAAGATCGGCCAGGACGGTCACGACCGCGGGCAGAAGGTGATCGCCACCGCGTTTGCAGATCTCGGTTTCGACGTCGACATCGGCCCGTTGTTTGCAACTCCCGCCGAGGCCGCGCGGCAGGCGGTCGAGAACGACGTGCACATCCTGGGGGTTTCCTCGCTCGCTGCCTCGCACCTGAGCCTGGTGCCGGAGCTCAAGGCGGCGCTCGTCAAGGAAGGGCGCGGGGATATCATGATCGTGGTCGGCGGCGTGGTGCCGCCACAGGACTACCCCGAGCTCGAGCGTGCGGGTGTCGAGGCGATCTTCCCGCCCGGCACGGTGATCGCAGAGGCCGCCGAGCTCCTGCTGGACAAGCTCGCAGCGCGGCTTGGCCATACCCGGGAGGCGGCGGAGTAAGCCATCCGCGCGATTGGCAGGGCGGGCATCGCCGCGTTCGGGGCGACGCCAATACCTGTCCTCAAGACGCGGGCTAATTCGCGTTTTTCTTCGCGTGCTCGTCGATCAGCAGTCGGACGACGGTGTCGAAATTCTCGTCCGGGTGGCCTTTGCAATACGCGTCCACCCAGTTGCGCAGCGCATCGACATCGGAGCCCTCGACAACGTTCGAACCCCGAAACCGTAAGCGTTGTAGGAGCTTATGAATCCAAGTATCAGTAAATTGAATACGTCCGGCAAAGTCTTGGAGCGGGCCGGCCCAAGGCGAGCGCCTTCGTCGGAAAGGTCCCAAATCACGCAAGGGATCAGGGTGTCGCCGCCATCATAGCGGATCCAGGCGGCCTGACGCTTAGGTCGTCGCCGCGCCTTCCTGAGCTCCCGCTGAAGGCCCGCCATGTAAGAGTCTCTGCGGGAGCCTTATCGGCAAAATGTTCCCCAACGGTAAATCGGGTGCGTTCAATCTCCTAAATAAAAGCTAAGCACTCAGGGTGTGATCGGTCGCGGGGTGGGCTCGCCAGGCGATCATTCCAGCTCCCCGAGCCGGATGGAAAAATTGGGCAGCGCGAGAGGTGTCAGCGTCTCTTTCGGCCCCTTTTCCGCTATGGAGGACCAGCCGTCCCCGCTCGGACCGGTGTGAATCCAGGTGATCCGCCGGTTCGCGTCAATGACCCAGAATTCGCGAATTCCATGGCGGGCATACAGTCTTGCCTTCACCCTGCGGTCATAGCGCATGCTCGATGCGGCAACCTCGATCAACAGCAACACGTCTTCGGCGCTGGGCTGCGCAAAGGTGTTCGGATCGGCGTTGTAGACTGAGCTCGAAATCACTGTGATATCGGGTTCCACCAGAATGTCGTGCGCAAGCTGAATTGTACCTTCAACAAGAACCAGTGTGCCAATTGGCACCGCCCGAACGAGTGCCATATTCAGCGCAGTTTTGATGCGGTCGTGCACAATGTGCTTGGGCGACATCATGACGAGATCCCCCTCGATCAGCTCGAATCGTTCGTCCTCACGCACGATCCCCGCCTCGATCATGCGGTGGATGTCGTCCACAGTGAATGGTCGCCGGGGCAGCCGGTCAGCTGCGCGGGCTACTGCAATGTTCATGGCGGCACTCATTCTTTCAGCAGCGCTGATATAATAGCACATTTCCATCCCTGCCGCGCTGGTGCCAGGTGCGCGCTCGGCTGCATCCCAGCCCGGTGAAAATACTTACTGCGCCCTGCCCTCAAGCAAGCCCGGGATCTCGGCCGGCTTGTCCACGATGGCGCGCACGTGTCGCACGACGTGATCAGCGACGATTGCATGCGCCTCGGCCGTGGGATGCATTGCGCCGCTGTAAAGCCCGGCATAGGCCGGCTGCAGGATGTCGAACAGCGAAGTCCCTTCGCGATGCGTATTGGCCGTGAGAAAGGCATCGTTCGGCGTGCGAAACAGTCGCCAGCGATGCGCGTATGGCAAGGTTGCTGCCGGCGAATAGGGCTTGAACGGATCGCCGTTCGCGGGCTTGCGCGGCATGCGCATGGCAATGCCGTCGGCCATCGCGCGTTTTGGATCGCGCGCGCACAAGCCGCGCTTGCTGAACTCAGGAATGTGATCCGTGACCAGCTGGAAACCAGTACCGGTACCGGTTGCAAGATGCGCGGGGCAGCCGGAGCGACCCTTGCTCTCTGCAATGCATTCGATGCGCACTAGAAACTCTTTAAGAAAATCCGCCGTCTCGTGCAGACGGGCACGGCTGAGATTGAGCCCGGGATGCACGTCCATGCCGAGAGTTGGCAGCGAGCCGCACAGTGCCCCGGTTTCATCGTATTGAATTGGCTCATAGGAGGATTGCACCACGCGTCCGGGCGTAATCCCAAACCCGTCGTGCAATGCATCCTTGAGAGCCTTTATGCGCTGGTCCAGCACGCCGAGATAGACGCGTGCCACTTGCGGTCCGAAGCGCATGGAGCCACTGGCCACCGCCGCTATCGGCGCGAGATCCCCGAGGTTCTCAGTCAAAGCAAATGTAGCGAGCGCACTGAAGCCCACGTCATTGCCGCCGATCGAGAGCAGCACCACGTCGATGGCGCGTTTGCGTAGGTGCGGCGGGCACCACGTCTTGCCGATGCTCCGCACCGCGACTTGCGCACTGCCGCGGGCGTAGATCGGGAATGTATAGCTTGCGTTCTGCGAGCGCGGCCCGCGGCAAAGAAGATCACTCAGCTGGTCGAGTTGCGCCCGGACCTTCCCGCCGGGAATTTCCCCCGCGCCTTCCCGCGGATCCATATCAAGAAAAAGCCCCTCGGCCACTTCCGCACCGGAACAGGTGAAGCTCGCTATCGTCACCGAGCGGTGGCGGTTCTCGAGCGCAAGCTCGATTGCCACGCGAAAGGGATAGCCGTATTGCGAACGGTGACAATCCCGACTCAGCCAGCGCGCCGACGCCTTCTCGAAGGCCGCCTCGAACTCGGGCGAGGAGAGTTTGTGGAAGCGTCCGGCCGCCTCGTCGTCCATGAACCTGCGTGGCAGCACCTTCGGATTGTAGTGGTCCTCGTTCGAGGCAAGCCCATAGTGCGGCATTGCCGCCCTCGCGATTGATCTCGACTCGGCCTGCGCGGTGAGGACGATCGGATCGTAGACCATCTCGCGCGCAGGGCTGAACTGTACCGGGCGGTCCGGATTGCTCTCGCCCGAGGCAAAGGAATCGCCCAGCGCTACGATGAAAATATCCTCGACCACGATATCCCGATCGACTAGATCGCGGCCGTCGGGCAGCTTGACCGTAACCGAGACGCCGGAATAGGCACGATCGCTTGCATATGGGACCCGCGCGATCGTCAGCGTATCGGTGCACGATAGGCGCTTGTTTTCGATCTTACCGCCTGCGCGCGGCTGCCATGTCCACATGCAGTCGCCCTTTACGCTTTGGAGCTGCTGCGGGGCGATCCGCACAGCGACGGTATGCGCGTCGGGGACGACATAATCCTCTTTCGCCGCGCCCCAGGAAAAGTGGCGCTCGCATGACGGGGAATACCGGCGCGGCCGGCCGTTGCTTTCGTAGCACGTGTCGGCCAGCGTCTGCGCGGCCCAGCCGAGACGGCTTTGCTGATAGCGCTTGCCGCCGGTGGCCGCGCAGCGATCCGGCGTGGAAGCGTCCTTGCAATCGGGATCGTTGAGCACCCGCTCGGTGCGCCAGATGATGTCCGGCGGCAAGGGGTCCGATGGATTCCCGTGCACCGCATTGAACGCAGTCTCATGCAATGCGAAAGATCGGGACGACTTGAAAAAACGGAACGGGTTCTCGACTTCCCAGATCAGATCGGCGGCATAGGCCGGAGCGAGCGCGAGGCTCGCGCAAAAAGTTGCGATCAGCAGACGCAGGATCGCAGCAGAATCGACCCGAACGGCGGATGCAAGTGCTGGCGGACGCATGGATCCCTCCCCCGACCGCATCGCACGCTATAATAGCTGGGCGGAATTCTAGCCCTGGTGTTGGGGCCGAATTACGTCCTGGACCTTGTCTTCATGTCATCGCGCCGCGGCCCCGCATCCCCCAATATTGCCCGCCTGATCGAAGGCATTCGCGCCGGGCAGCGCGCGGTTATCGCACGCGCCATCACCCTCATCGAGAGTCGCCGGAGCGACCATCAGAAATTGGCGCGCGAGCTCGTGCAGGAGCTGCTTCCCTTCACGGGCAATGCAGTTCGGGTCGGTGTTACCGGTGCACCGGGCGTAGGCAAGTCCACCACCATCGATGCGCTCGGCAGCTTCCTCACGGCCAAGGGCCACTCGGTCGCGGTCCTTGCGGTCGATCCGTCATCGACGCGCAGCGGCGGCTCCATCCTCGCGGATAAGACCCGCATGCCTCGGCTCGCCGTCGATGCGCATGCATTCGTGCGCCCGTCCCCTTCTTCCGGCACGCTGGGCGGGGTCGCGGCAAAAACGCGCGAGTGCATGCTGCTCCTCGAGGCCGCGCGCTACGATATCGTGCTGGTGGAGACCATGGGCACTGGCCAATCGGAAACCGTGGTCGCGGACATGACCGATGTGTTTGTGGTCCTAATGCTGCCGGGTGGCGGCGATGAGCTGCAAGGGCTGAAAAAGGGGATCGTCGAGCTTGCGGACATCATCGCGATCAACAAAGCCGACGGAGACAATCGCAAGCGCGCCATTGCGGCAGCCGCCGAATATCGCGCTGCGCTGCACATTCTTGCGCCGCGCTCCCCAAATTGGTCGCCGCCGGTCCTGACCTGTTCAGGGCTGACCGGCGAGGGAGTTCCGCCATTGTGGGAGATGATTCGCGAGCATCGCGAGCGCGTGAGCCAGTCGGGCGAGCTCGATGCGCGCCGGCGCGAGCAGCAGGTCAAGTGGATGTGGTCGATGGTGGAGGAACGTATGCTTGCGCATATGCGCTCGGATCCGGCCTTGAAAACGAGGCTCCCAACGCTCGAGGCTGCAGTGGCGGAAGGCCGCATGTCCGCGGCGGTAGCAGTCGAGGAGATCGCCGCCGCGCTCGGAATATGAAGTCGACACAACGAAGACTATTCGTAGGGTCGACGCATGGCGTCGCCCCTTGTATGGGGACGGTCAAGAGGGAACGCGGTCGGGCGGCACGCGACCCGGCCCATCCGCGCGGCCGGTGTGAGAGATAGATCACGGCGGGCGCATGAGGAGCACCTCCCCTGA
>Ga0073928_10000717_pt1 | contig 71359 bp, 40 predicted proteins | sample PaiPotPPA55metaG_FD_76969 | JGI IMG/M metagenome (GOLD analysis project Ga0073928, IMG submission 76969) | Iron sulfur acid spring bacterial and archeal communities from Banff, Canada, to study Microbial Dark Matter (Phase II) - Paint Pots PPA... ...
CGCGCACTCAAAATCAACGCCGCCTTCGGTCGTCCCATGGCCATAAGCACCCCCATTCTGCACGGAAGATGCCTATATTCCCAGCAATACTATTGCCACTTATTTATGGGACAGCACACTAGCCGGAGGCTTCCATTCGCATTGGCTACTTTGAGGAATGTCTCGCTCGGATGAAACCAACTCTCACTTTGGAAACGCCTTCGCATCTATTCCCGGCAAGAGCCGCAAAGCATTCTTGTAGTACACCTTTTTCAAGACGTCATCCGGGACTTCGAAGCCGTAAATCCGCCAGAACGCGTGCCGTTTCCTGTAATACTCAAAATATTCGTCACGCGTCTCAAGACATCGGAAATACCATTTATATTCGTCCACCTCGTAAATATCTTTCCCCATCAAAATGCGGTCCTGATACTTCACCAAAAAATCGTGAGCCGAATATGGTTGCCGCCCGAGTTCCGCCAGCACCGCGGCAATGTCCACATTCACGTTTGGATAGGTATCAAAAAGCTTCCCGAGCCTCTCCAGGTCATTTCCATGAAACGCCAGATGCGCCGCGATGAAATTCGTCTTCGGATGCTTCTCGAACAAGTGATTGCGCTGGGCCATGAGCGTTTCGAATGGCGGGTACGCCGAAGCAGGCCGCGCGCGTCCCGGAAACTGCTTCAATTCCAGCCAGCGTTCGTTTGAATAATCCCAGGGATCGAAAAACGCCGAAGGTTCCGCAACATGGATCAGCACGGGTATCTTCAGCTCTGCGCACTTCTCGAAAACCGGATCGAACTCCGGATCGTCCACATGCACGCGCTGCCCGTTCGCGTACTTCAACTCCATTCCGAAATCTTTGAAGATTTTCAGCCCCTGCGCGCCGTTCTTCACGTCCTGCTCCAGCCGCGCAGCCACCCGCTTGCCGAATCCCGGCGTATTCAAGTCGTCGTAACTCATGTTCGCGAAGACCACGAACCGGTCCGGGTAGCGTCCCTTCATCGTCATCACGGTCTTCCGCAATTCCTCGCCGGTTCCTCCGCTCAAGTTCACCAAGACGCGCAGGTTGATCGAATCCATTCCTTTGATCAAATCCTCGACGTGCCCGGGCGTCGGGTTCCAGTGATGGCTGTGAATGTCGATGAACGGAAACTTCGCCCGCTCAATCCTGTGTTGCTTGGTAACGAGCGTGGACTTTGGCTGGTATTCCTCAATCGTCGGTGTTCGCTGTTCTTGCGACGCTTGCCCCTTCTGCAGCAGATGCCACAGGGACGCCGCTAACCGCGTCGCCGCCATCTGCGGCCACACAAAGAGAAAAAGCACCGCCCCTAGAATGACTGCGAGGAATGCAAGAATGCGCCAGGATCTCATCGTCCGCCTCGGGTAAATCGACCGCCCGGCCTATCTTCCCACAGGAAGGAGCAACGATGCTTTCGCAGCTTTTTTGTGGCGGTACAAGTTTGTTTCGGCAGGAGAAATGTGAGGACGTTGCCAGCTTGGTGTTACCGGGGAGCGCGCAACCCTGATGCACGAATGCGGCACACGAGGGGAGCGCAACTCTCCCTGAAGCGCTCCCCCACGCGTCTCCCGACCAATTACCCCCACGACTGGCACCTGGAACTACGGTGCCCCCATTGGTTAGAACAGGGGCATTTGAATGGGATTGGCCTAACTACCTGCATAGTGCGCAACGAGGCGGAATCGTTTCATGCGAAGCATGAAAGCCTGGCGGGCCAAGTTGTCAGCCAGTTGGCCTAAGCCACTACAACCATGCGGCAAGCCTTTTGATAGAATTCGTGCGAATGCCGCAGCGTCCATTGTTCCGCTGGATTTTTCCCGCCATACTCGGATTCTTGGTGGGGTTTCTCGCGCTGGTGTGGGCGAGCACCAGCGAATCCACCCTGCCAGTCTCGCTCGTTTTCCTTATGTCGCCCGGCCTCAAAGTTGCAGAGTTCCTCACACCCACCGTACACGAATCGCTGGCCTGGACCTTCGGCTGGTTTCTGCGCATTGCCATCGGCGTCAACGCCATCTTCTATTTCGCGATTTTTGCGCTGCTCGCCTACGTCGTGGATCGCCGCCGCTCGCGAAAGAGCTAGCAGGCCTATTCCGCCGGCGGGCGCGGGATTGGGTCGCCCCTCGGACTCGGCGAAGAAATGGTTCTGCAACGAACACACAATTCCTCGCCGTGGATTCCGAGCGGAGTAAGCGCCTTTTATACGCTGACCCTTCTCCCCGACACGAAATGCAAAACGAGGAGAATGATGCCGACGACCAGAAGGATGTGGAATAAACCGGTGGATACGTGAAATGCGAAAAGCCCAAGCAACCAGCCGATGATCAAAATAGCCGCGATGATTCCCAACATGATTTCATCTCCTTATGTCTGCACGCGAAACTGAGCCCTCTCTATATTCGCGCGCAGGGCTTAAGCCCAGGTAGGGTGTAGTTTCTTGCAGACTTAAATTGCGCGTCTCAAAAAGAAATGTCTGTACACTTCGAGACACCGCGCTCCGTCACTCTCTTTTAATCGCGCGCCTGGCGGGCTATCCAGATTCTCCGAACGAACTCTCCCGCACAGTAGGACGTGGACGGCTACCGATCAATATAAAACAGTTTGGGTGACAAATTTTCGCGTCCCATTCGAGCCGAGCAATCGGTTGAATCCCTTACGAGATTAACGGGAAGATGAAAACTTCCAGTGAATGTCTCCTCAACTGTTTGTGGAATTTTTGTGAGTTAGCGACAAGAACAGAGGAGTCTGTAACGTTTATATAAATTTTTGGGTATGTCTGTTCCAAGTCGGCGCATGAATGGAAACGAACAGCTGGGAAGGACTTCTATCTGGCACTGACTAGAAGCTTGCGGTAGGTCAGGGAAAGATACACAAGGAACACGATGGAGAAAAAGACCCACCCGGCGGAAAGATGGAAGCGCGCAACGGCATCCGCAAATCCCTGGTTGCCAAAAATCACGAAAGAAGCGATCCGCAACGCATTGCCTAGAAACATGACCGCCATTCCGGCGAAGTAGGCGATCAGCGTGCGCCCCTTGCGCAGACGATTCCAATCAAGCAGCGCCACGAACGTGAACAGATAGTCGAAGAGCTCGATCCCACTAATTCCGGAGCAGGCGAGAAGGATAGTAACGTCGAGGTCCGGGCCGTGAACTGTAGGAGTCAACGCGCTCGTGTAGGTTATTCCATGCACAAAAAGGCCGGAGAAAAGGAAGACAAATCTACCGAGTATCTGGCCATACCACGGCCAAACCGACGTAATAATGCGGCCCGGGAAAAAAGTGAAAAGCACAACAAGCGCGGCAATGCCTTCTGCTGCATAATCCCGCGCGAGAATTCTCCATCTCGCTAAAGGCAGGAGAAGCAGCGTCGGCAGCAGCACAGACAGTTTCAGCGCAGCGGTAATCCATCCGCCAAGTGAAAATGTTCCAGCAACCGGCTGCAGTATGCCGTGCAAGGAGCGCGCCGCTGAAACAAGCAATATATGTGCGCCGGCAAATAAACCAGCCCGTACCAAAGAAAAACCAAAGCTCCCCGCTTTTTCTTTTCCTTCGAATGCAACCCCGCCACGCCTCCACACAAGCGCCATGCACGCTGCTACCGCCCACAACGGCGAAGAGCTATACAAGCCCGGCGCAACAATCTGATCCGCCGCGACCGCACCCAATGTGAGCAGCAGGGCCAGAAACGAAAACTGGGGAACCGTGAGGTTCCCCTTCTGAATATTGATCTGGCAGGGAAGATTCGATTCCGATGTGAGAGTCAGAGACACTCGGAGCTTTCGTTTTCAAATAGCGTCGGCACAGATTCTCGACCGTCAAACCTTCAGACCGGCGTCATTAGCCGTTCGATCGTCTGAATAAAACGCAATCTAGAATCTACGCGATGGTGCGCTTGCGCAATACAAGATAACCCGCGACGCCTATCAATCCTGCTGTAGCAATCCCAGCTATGACCATCTCGCTGGCGCCGATCTTATGATGATGACGTTCACGGTTGTCATCTTTATCATTATTCCAGTCGCGAGCGCTTGCCACATAGGGAGTGAATAGAACCGCAAACGACGCTACTAGGATGAGTCTTTTCAAGGTAGTTTGCCCTCTCCGCGAAAATATGCTTACAGGCCGGGGACGCGGTCGCCATCATGGGAGCAAGCGAAGCGCCAAAACCGTAAAGGACTCGTTCATTTACCTCTCTTTAATCCTTTGTTAACAATAGGATAGCAAATGGCTAGTATGCCGATTGGAACATCACTCAAGTTTGTCTTTTCTGGGCATTTGGCTTCTCTCTCATGCAAAGCATTTTCCCATGGGAGGCCCGGCTAAGGTTCACACTTTCTTGCTTTCTTCCGCCTCTTTCCCCTTCGCGGACCATGCCTTTTCGGAGATGTAGTACGGCGAGGAAACCGTGAAAATCCTTTCGTTCCCGCGGACCAGCATCGTCCACTCGAGCAGCCGCCCACGTTGGTTGTGCAGAAAATACTCGTACCAGTGATCCTCGACCAATTCGGGAATCACGACTACGATTCGCCGCTCCGGATGCTTTTCTGACAAATCGAGAATGTACTGCACCAGGGGCACAATAATGAAACGGTATGGCGACGGCAGAACTACAAATTTTGGCGGTTCGCCACCGGCTTCGCGGAAAGGACGCTCCACATACCGTTCCCAGTCTTCGTGGAGCAACTCCGAATGCTCTCCTGGCTCGACATGAATGGCGATAATCTCCGGCGAAATCCGTGAAGCAAATTCCAAAGCCTGTTTGCAAATACGGCTCCATCGATCGACAGGCACAATCACGATAGGAGCCTGCCCATGATTCGCGGGCGTCACCGCCTCGCTGGTCGTGGTAGCCACCAAAACGGCATGATAGTGCCGCCGCACTCTGCGAAAGAAAAATATCAGCAGCGGGATGAAAATCAGCGTGATCCACGCGCCCTCGGCGAATTTCGCGACCAGCACCACGATTACGGTAATTCCCGTAACAAACCCGCCCAGCCCGTTGACCATCGCACTTTTGACCCAGTGCGGCCCGCGATTTTTCCGCCAATGCACCACCATTCCAAACTGCGACAAAGTAAACGCCAGAAACGCTCCCACCGCATATAAGGGGATAAGCCTGTCTGTGACGCCTTCAAAGACGACGAGCAGCACAGCCGTCAAGACCGCCAAAACCACAATCCCGTAGGTGTAAACCAGCCGCCGTCCGCGATACCCGAAAGCGTGGGGCAAATAGTTGTTCGAAGCGATGGCCCGGCAAAGGCGTGGAAAATCCGCGAAAGCCGTATTCGCCGAAAGCGAAAGCACCAAAAGAATCGAAGCCATCGTCAAGTAATAAAAAATCCCTTTCCCAAACACAGCCGCGATCAGCATCGAGAGCAAACTCTGATAGCCAGGCTTGCCCGGGTCGGTAGCCGCAATCCCATAAACCTTCACCAGATAAGAAATCCCGGCGAGCAGCAACGCCAAGAGAAAAATAATGATCGTAAGTGTACGCTGAGCGTTTTTCACGCCAGGCTCGCGAAACGCTTTCACGCCGTTGCTCACAGCCTCCACCCCGGTAAGCGCCGTGCATCCACTAGAAAACACCTTCAAAAGCAGCCAGAGACTGACGGTTTGCGTCATTACCGGAGGGGGAGGCAATGCGGCCATCGGTAAAGGATGCCCCCCGCTGACCGCGGCTCTCACGAATCCCCCGCCTATCGTGATTAATAGTGTCCCGACAAAGAAATACGTGGGCACCATGAACACAACACCAGCCTCCCGCACTCCCCGCAGATTGATCACGGTGATGACGAACAGAATCCCGACGCAAATCGCCACGGTATGTGGCAAAAAGGAAGGCACAGCGGAAACCAAGGCCCCAACGCCTGCGGAAATGCCTACCGCAGCCGTAAGAATGTAATCCGTGAGCAAAGCAGCCGCCGCCAGCAGGCTCGGAAAAGCTCCGAGGTTGTACCGCGCCACCGTGTACGACCCGCCGCCCGATGGATAAGCCGCAATGGTCTGGCGGTAAGAAAAATAAACGATGATCAGCAAGGTGATGATCGCCGCACTGATCGGCACAATGTACTGCACGCCCAAAAGCCCTAGCGGAATGAGCAAACTAAGCGCCGCTTCCGGCCCGTAAGCCGCGGAACTAAGCCCATCCAACCCAAAAATGGGAATCCCCTGCGCAGGGCCAATCTGTTCAGCACGTTCGTCGGTCGTCTTGATGGGCTTGCCAACAAGTAAGTCGAGGATATTCATGGGCGGCTCGGTGCAGTCGTGCGCGTATTATCGGCCAGTCCATTTGCAACGAGAAAGGCAGGATTGTCAACCATTGCGCCCGGCAACTTCATTGGAAGGCTCATTGTGCCCGAGCGCTACTGCACTCGGCGATGTTGGCCAGACGTGAATCGACAGCGAGAGATGGAACGATTAGGAAGATGGTTGGTGGACGTGACAGGGATCGAACCTGCGACCTCATGCTTGCAAAGCACGCGCTCTCCCAGCTGAGCTACACGCCCACAGCGGGAACTCTACTGTATTTTAGAGTATTTGCCGCCGTTCGCAAACTCCGAAACACTTGTTTTTGCTCTACTGTTTCAGAACTACTCGATCCCTCATCACCAAGATGCGGCTGTGTCATTCTTTCCCCGGCAACAACTCTTTGGGCAGCGGAGTTTCCCTGTACCGCGCTGATGTGGCGACTTCAAACAGCCCCTGAAGGAGGACTACGCTGCCGCAAATTGAATTAGAGGTCCGACAGGGTCAAATATTGTTGATATTAAAAGCATGCACTTGACGAAAGGGCCGAGCGGGAGGAGACTTAGCGCAGCTTGCAGGCCCACTGTTCCAGCTCCTACCTGAACCACTAGGTGCTTGGAAACGTTCGGACCAGATACAAAGTGATCTTCTGTCCCGGATCGCATAGTGCTCATCGTAAAAAACTGTTAGAGGTAGCCATGCGTGCATCCCCCAGCTGCACACCGTTGGTCTTTTATCTGTCCCCAAGAAGTGAATTCCTTGCTCGTTATATGAAGTTGTTAGTAGCGTTAAGCCTTGTTTACAGCGCGATGACGAGCGCGCCGGTGAGTGCGCAGACGGCCGGGCAGAACGTCAACATGGTGTCCGGCACGGGCTGGACGAACGGGGATCCATTTCTCGAGCGGCAGAATGAGCCCTCGATCGCCGTTTCGACACGGAACAGTTCGCATCTGTTTGGCGCCTCGAATGACTACCGAAGCGTGGACCTGCCGGGACTCCTTGGTATAGACGAACGTGGCGACGCGTGGCTTGGCGTGTACAAATCGTTTGATGGGGGACTGACGTGGCAAAGCACGCTTCTTCCCGGTTTTCCTCTCGATGCTTCACCTGAGGGAACTGCTTCGCCCATACATGGGCGCCAAGCCGCAGCCGATCCTCTGGTTCGGGCTGGTTCCAACGGACTATTTTTTCTTACCGGTCTCGCGTTTGACCGCGGCACGGCCCCGTTAAGCAAAGTTTTTATTTCGCGCTTCATCGACCTTAACAATAAAGAGAACGGCGACGCCGCCAAGGAAAACGGCGCGCTGACAAATCTGGCCCCGCGCGACCCGGTGAAATACATCGACACACATATCATCGACACCGGCTCGGCGAATCGATTTCTCGATAAGCCCTGGGTAGCCGTTGATATTCCGCGAGGCCGCGCGACATGCACGGTCAGCGCGAACGAGGACGGCAATACCGTCACGCAGAAGATTCCAGCGGGGACGATTTACGTGACATACACGGCTTTCACCACCGTGGGCACTGTGCAGAACTCGCAGATTTTATTTAGGCGCTCCGCGGATTGCGGTGTGAGCTGGAGCAAGCCCATTGTTCTAAGCCAGAGTGACGAGTTCCGAGGTCAGCCCGAGGCCGAGGGCCAAGGGACGGTGATCGCGATTGACCCAAGTGTGTCAGCCAACGAGCCGGCCAGGATTTATGTTGCGTGGCGCGTCTTCGCCGCATCTGGTGACCCAGACGATGCCAACCAGATCATGGTTGCGAAATCCGCGGACGGAGGACTTAGCTTCGACGAGCCAGAAACGGCTGTGAAATTCCCGCTCTCGTGCAACAAAGCGCCCTCCGGTGTCGGATGTCCGTTTGATCAGGGAACTACAGGGACATCGTTTCGAAGTAATGGTTATCCGGGGTTGACCGTCGACAACGCAGGGCGCATTTATTTGGCGTGGTCCCAGCGAGACGCCAACGGGGACGGCCGGATCATGATGGCCGTTACGAATCGCTTGGAATCGTGGCCCAAATCGAATTTCACCGAGATTGATTCCGGGCCGGTTTATGACGACTACGGAGCTGCCTTCAGCGGTCTTTCGAACCGCGGCAGCAGCTCATGCCCACTCTAAATTTCAACGCGGGGAAGTTGATATTGACGTACTACGACTTGCGCCAGGACCACACGAGCGGAGCCCTGACGCCTGCGCCGGAACCGAGCTGCGATCCGGCAGTCACGCCGCTTTGTCCGATTGGCAATCCGTTTTCTGAATTGCGCCAACTCGAAGGCGAAATGTTGACCAATCCGATGGCCGTGTTCAACGCCTATATAAACGACGCGACTCTGACGGTGCGTCGTCACACGCTCGACATTATTGGTTCCGAAGGTGCGCCAGAATCCAATGCTTTGAGTCTGGCGGTGCCGAGCTTCAGTCATTTCCGCGTTTCGCGGTACGAGTACGGAATCATACCGCCCGGCACGGACGTGCAGCAGGCGCAGTTCAACGCCCCAAACCTTCCGATGTTCGTGCAAGGTACGGCCCCGTTCATGGGAGATTACATTGACGTGGCTGGCGCACCGTCCATGGTGCCCGATAGCTCCCGCAGCGGGGACGGCTGGAAATTCAATACCAGCCCCACCACAAATCCGGTCTTCCATGCCACTTGGACGGACAACCGCGACGTCCTGCCTCCGCCAGACGGAATAAGCTGGAATAAGTACACTCCTCCTATCTCGGCGTCGATTGGCCCAACCAGCAAGTTTGACCCGACTAAGACCCCGCCTGCCTGCGTTTCGGGCTACTCAGGCATGCGGAACCAAAACATTTACACTTCCGCGATCAGCCACGGATTAATCCTTACTTCGCCTCAGACCGCCAAACCCGTTCTTCAAACCAACGGCCAACCCATTCCGCGCGAGTTTGCCTTGATCATGCGGAACGATACAAATGCTTCGCGGGCTTTTCAGCTGACAATTCCGGCGCAACCGGCAAGCTCGCAAGCTTCCTTTTTGCAGTTCGGTTTGCAGACCACGCTCACCGTTAATATTCCAGCCTTGTCTTCGGCTTCACGTCCAGTGTTCCTCACTCCCAATCCAGGCAGCACGGTGAGCTTTCCATCGTTTCAGGTAAACGCTTTGGAAACGGATGGTGCGCAGCCTCCTCTGACGGCTTCGATCCTCTTCAACTCGGATCCAACGAACCCCTTACTGGCCGATCCGGATAACGCGGCCTTCGGAGCGGGATCGATTTCCTCGCAAGAGTTTTACAATCCAGCCATTCTGAATCCCGCGATTCTTAATCCGGCGATTTTGAATCCCGCTATTCTCAATCCAGCGATTCTGAATCCCGCAATTTTGAACCCCGCGATACTGAACCCGGCGATTTTGAACCCGGCAATTCTCAATCCGAATTTCGTCGTGGCTCTGAACCCCGCGATTTTGAATCCAGCCATCCTCAATCCCGCGATCTTAAATAATGCCGTCGCCAACCCAGCGATTTTGAACCCAGCCATCCTGAACACGCCCGTTAGTGATGCAAACTACACGATTACGAATGAGGGCAATACTAGCGCGACCTACCAGCTTCAACTTTTTCAATCCGGAGCCTTGCCCGCAAGCGCCGTATTTCAAATTATCTTGACGAAGACTTATCTGACGCCCGGCGTCAGCCCGACGGATGGCTGCACTTACGGCGGTCAAGTGAATAACGAGGTCATCGCCAGCATAGACAACCCGGCTTTTGTGACCGACCCGACCAAACTGGGGAATCCGGCGATTCTCAATAGTGCCATCAACAATCCGACATTTTCGATGGCTCCTGGCGACACGGTGCAAATTACATTGCGCGCGAATCTAACCGTTTCCGACTTCGCCACGCTTGTACTTCCCAATCTCACTCCCGTGGTGGCCGCGCAGGCCGTGAATACCGTGGATGTCGCGAAGGGAATCACAACTCCGCCGATCTCACTTTTGATCAGCACGACCACTCTACCTACGGCCGTGACGGGGCAACCTTATTCCGCAGCGCTCGCTGCGCTCGGCGGCAATCCGCCACTTAGCTCGGATACGTGGTCGCTGATCGGTGGATCGCTCCCGCCAGGACTGAACTTGAGCACAGCAGGCGTTGTCTCGGGCGCTGCGACGTCAACGGGCACTTTCCCATTCGTTGTCGAGGTGGCGGACACCGGCACGCCGCAACATATGGCTTCCCGCCAGCTCTCGATCACGGTTGTTTCGCCGGTGGCTATCACTACGCCGTCGCCCGCGCTCCCCGAGGGAGCAACTGGCACTACATACACCATGGCATTTGCTGCCAATGGCGGAGTCCCGCCCTATACATGGACCAGCACAGGCACGCTGCCGCCGGGACTAACACTGGGACAGAACGGCATACTGAGTGGCACACCGACCGCAGGGGGAACATTTAGTTTCACTATCAAGGCAAGCGACATGCTAGGCCTGGTTTCTTCCATGCCGTACACCGTGGTCATCACTAGCGCGGCGCCTGTGGGAGCTCAGATGCAGTTCATCACCCAACCGACTACGGGGACTGCAGGCCAACCGATCTCTCCTGCGATCCGAGTGCAGATTCTGAACGCAGCCGGGGCTGCTCTTCCCGGAGTGACAGTCACACTCGGGGCAGGTGGTAGTCCGAACAGGCCGATACTTTCGGGGACACTTTCAGCTGTAACAGACACATCCGGCGCCGCCACGTTCTCCAATGCCATCGTTGACCGAGCCGGGGCGGGATTCACATTGGTTGCCACCGCTGCGGAAGTAAGCAGCTCGGGCGCGGTGCAGCTCATCCCGGCACCGCCATCCGTTCAGCAAGGTGCGCTCAAGAGCGACACGCAGATTCAGCTGTTCAGCGAGCGGCGTGGCGTCTCTCTCGCGAACGGCGTGGCAGTCGATATCACCTCACCGGGCAGTTACACGAGCACAGCTAGCCTGACCTCAGGAACCATCCCCGCTGCAACGCTCGTGGACAGCTACTACCTCCACGCCGATCCGGTCGGCATCTCCCAGAACATTGTGCAAAAGCAGGCCGGGGCCGTAACTTTCCCGACCCCCGTGCTTGGCGTGATTGTCCTGGATCCAGAGTTGGCCGGCAGTGACGCCGCGCTTGGTGGGAGCGGCACGCTGTACCCGGCTACGGGAAGGGAGCTGGATCTCGGCAGTCCCACGGACACGGCTATTCTCTCAGCTGACAGCCGGACCTTGACCCTGCGACTCTCCAACTCGGGCGGGACCGACGACGTCCGTGTGATCACCGCCGCAAATCCCAACAGCAACTTCGGACAAATTACTTCTGCGCCTTTTAGCGCGCTGCCAGGCACTGGCTTCATTGCCACCGTCGCAGGCAGCACTTGGAAGTTCCCGACCACCGCGTTCTCTCCACTCAACGCGCCACTCGGACTCGGTGCCGACCTCATCGGCGGGACGACGGGTATCGTAGCGGATAGCCTTGGAAACGTATATTTGGCTGACCCCGATAACCATATCGTATTCAAAATTTCAGACGGCACTCTCTCGATCGTTGCCGGAACGGGTGTGGAGGGCTACTCCGGAGATGGCGGCCCGGCGACGGCGGCACGTCTGGATTTCCCAGATGGCCTTGCCTTTAGTCCGACTGGGGAGCTCTACATAGCGGACAGTAACAACTCGGTCATTCGTAAAGTGGATGCGACAGGTAAGGTCACCACCGTTGTTGGCAACGGCTTAGCGGGTTACGCGGGCGACGGCGGTCAGGCCGTCAACGCCTCCCTCAACGTCCCGGGGGGAATCACCTTCGATGCCGCGGGAGACCTTCTCATCGCCGATTCCTTCAATGGAGTCATCCGAAAGGTAGATACCTCTGGGGTGATCACCACTTTACCGATCACAACTCATCCCGCGAACACCGGGCTCTCTTGTCCGACGGACGTGGCCGAAGGAACCGCCAGCATTCTCTACATCGCGGACTCGTGCGCCGAGGAAGTCTTTAAATTGGATTCCGGCGGGAATCTCACGATTGTAGCTGGCAACGGCTCGTCCGGGTACTCGGGTGATGGCGGTCCGGCAATCAGTGCTTCACTATCCAATCCGAGCGCGATCAAATTTGACTCAGCGAGAAATCTCTATATTGCTGACGAGTACAACAACGTTATCCGCAAGGTGAATATCGCGGGAATTATAACGACCGCAGTGGGTACTGGGGGAGTGGGCTTTTCGGGGGATGGAGGACCGGGTCCCTTGGCCACACTGGCGCAGCCCGGTGCGCTCGCGTTCGATCCTCTTGGAAATCTCTACATAGGGGACACAACCAACGAGCGCATTCGCAAGGTGGACCTGTCCGGTACGATCACGACAATCGCCGGGAATGGCAAGTTCAAGTATGTCGGCGATGGCGGCCCGGCCACCAGTGCTTCGCTTGACTCACCCACCGGAAACACGGTGGATCCATTCGGGAATCTCTTCGCCGCTGACATTGCAAACCAGGTTGTCCGAAAGATTGATCCCGCAGGTCTCATCAGCACATACGCCGGTACCGGTCTCGTTGCTCCCAGCTATTCAGGCGATGGCGGCCCAGCCACCTCGGCACCTATGCTGTTCCCTAACGGTGTCAAAGCGGATGGCGCGGGAAACATTTATGTGACCGAGGGCGGCCGTGTCCACAAAATAAATCCTTCGGGAATCATCACGACGCTGGCTGGAGGTCCGAGTAACTCGACCCTATTCAACGGCTTTACGAGTACAGGGATCTTTAGCAGCATTCGTCTAGGTCTGGACAGCCAGGGAAACGTTTATATCGCCAGCAATAACCGAGTGTTGAAATTGGATTCGATGGGGGCATTAAGCGTCGTGGCCGGGTCAAGCACGGGTGCATCCGGCTTCTCTGGTGACGGAGGACCTGCGACTCTCGCCTTGCTGAGGATCGTGCGAGACGTCGCTGCCGATCTTGCAGGTAACCTTTACATTGCAGATTCGGCCAACGGGCGTGTCCGACGAGTTGACCCCAATGGAATCATTACAACAGTTGCTGGCAACGGGAGCGGGACGGCCTCCGGAGACGGCGGCCCCGCGACGAGTGCAGGCGTGCCAGGTCCGTTCGCTCTGGCGGTGGACGGTGCCGGAAACCTCTTCATCGGCTCAGCAGGTCGCGTTCGCAAGGTGGACGCCAACGGAACAATCGGCACCATCGCCGGCGGGGGCTTCATCGGGCCAACTGTAGACGGCATCCCGGCCACCAACGCTGCTTTTACAAATGTTCAGGGGTTGGCCTTCGACGCGGCGGGCAATCTGTATTTAACCGATCGGTTTAATGACCGCGTCCGCAAAATCACCGGCGTTACCACTGCCCCGCCTTTTATCTTTAATCCCCCCGCTGGGCTGACAGTAAGCACCAAGGGGCTGCCACGAGGAGATGTCGGCTCGCCTTACTTCCAGACCCTTTCCGCCGTTGGCGGCGCGACGCCATATACTTGGAGCATCGTTTCGGGCGCGCTGCCGGCTGGCCTGGGCCTCTCGAACACTGGCGCGATCAGCGGAACGCCGACGGCGTCCGGCGCGTTCACCTTCGCTGTCCAAGTTGCCGATTCGACTGGTGTTACAGCGACACAATCGTTTACCGTCATGCTTAACTCGCATCTGGCCATCACGACTACCTCGCTTCCTGGTGGGACCGTAGGCGTGGCCTACAGCCAAGCTCTGACGGCAACGGGAGGAGCGGGCGGCTATATCTGGACCCAAGCTTCCGGGACTTTCCCGCCGGATCTGACACTCTCAAGCACCGGCGTACTCAGCGGCACCCCCACCACTCCGGGAACGTATCCATTCTCAGTGACGGTAACCGATTCGCTCGGCCTATCCACGACGGCACCTTACTCGATCACTATCGGGACTAGCGTGGCTCCGCCCGCAAGCGCTGTCTTCGTTACGCCGCTGCAGAACTCCATCGAAGGACAAGTGCTCACAGGATCGCCCGTGCAGGTGCGAGTCACGGATGCCACCAACACGCCGTTACCGAACGCCACTGTATCGATCGGCCTCAATGGCATACCTCCTTGCGCCTCTGCAACTCTGGGTGGCACGCTGACGCAGATCACAGACGGGACCGGAACCGCCACATTCGCGGATTTAACTGTCAACCGCGGGCAATTCGGCTTCGCCTTGGCGGCGGCAGCCGGAAACGTGATCGGGGTTTCAAACGCATTCAACATCGAAGGATTCTGCGACACAGGCAGCCTGGCCACCGCGCGCGCACTGCATAGTTCTGTGACGTTGCCAAATGGGATGGTCCTGATTGCTGGTGGGTCGCCGTCCTTTAGCAATCGCGCCGTCGCTTTCGCCAGCGCCGAGCTTTATAATCCGGTCACCCACACGTTTACAGCCGCTGGCAGCATGCATGTCGGGCGCTCCGCATTCAGCATGACGCTGCTTCAGAACGGACTCGTCCTGGTCGCTGGTGGCCTCAATGGCACCGCCGCGGTGTCCAGCGCCGAATTGTTCGATCCCTCAACGAACAACTTCACGCTGCTCTCCAATTCCATGGTCACTGCTCGCGTCGATCACATCGCCACACTCCTGGCCAACGGTAAAGTGTTGATAACTGGTGGCAACTCGAACGGTACAGAACTCGCGAGCGCCGAGATTTTTGATCCCACTACTAACACGTTTACCGCCACAAGCCAGTCGATGACGACTGCCCGGGACCTCCATCAGGCAGTCCTTCTTCCCAATGGGAAGGTTTTCATTACGGGTGGTTTCGCAACGAGCGGCGCAAACAATGCTCTGGCTTCCGCAGAGCTCTATGATCCTGTTGCTGATACTTTCACCGCGACCGGCAGCATGGCCACGCCAAGATACGAACACGCTTCTGCGCTGCTCTTCACTGGAAAGGTACTCGTCGGGGGTGGATTCAGCGGCAACGGTTTCACCACGCCATTAGTCGCCGCCGAGATTTACGATCCGTCGACCGGAACCTTCGGTCCCACGACGAACGCGCCCCGAGCGCTGGTCGGATTCCTCAGTTCCGTTCCGGTTCTCGCCGATGGAACGGTCTTTCTCCAGGACAGCGTTGACGCGCAGATTTATGATCCCACAGCGGGCACCTTCCGACTGACGGGCAATACGACCACTTTGCAAGCGCAGCCATTGACTGCCCTCATGGCTGATGGAACCGTGTTGGTCACGGGCGGAGTAGGCTCCGACGGTAACACCGGTGTTGCCAACGCCGAAATCTTCTACCCGATTAATGTGGTGCCGATTTCGATTACGACGGTTCTTCCGACCGCGCTGCTCAACGTCCCCTACAATCAGCAACTCCAAGAAAAGGGTGGAGTTGGCGCGCTCACCTGGACTGTTGCGAGCGGCACGTTGCCGACGGGTCTGACCTTAAGCCCGAGCGGCTTGCTGTCCGGTACGCCCACAGCGATCGGCGCCTCAATCTTCAGCGTGCAAGTCAAGGACAGCGGCACGCCGCCACGCACCACATCGACAAACTTCGTCGTCGCGGTTGTGCCCCCACTCACCATCATCCCGATCCTGCCGACCGCAAATCCGAGTATCGCTTACAACCAGCCGCTCGTAGTCGGCGGCGGCGCCACGCCGTATACTTTCGCCATCACGTCTGGATCGTTGCCTGCGCGCCTCACCCTCAGCAACGGCGTGGTCAGCGGAACCACTATCGCTCTCGGAACCTTCACCTTCACTGTCAAAGTCACCGACTCTTCGACGCCGCCAGTGACCGCGACGCAAGCCGTGTCAATAACCGTTGCGGCGCCGCTCACGATCGTCACAACCACCCTGCCCGGCGGTCAGGTCGGCACCCCGTATAGCGCAACCATTACAGCCAGCGGCGGCTCCGGCACGATCGTATTCGGGCTAGCTAGCGGGACGCTGCCCACAGGCCTAACTCTCACTCCGCAAGGCGTCCTCAGCGGCCCGCCAAACACAGCATCGAGCTTTACGTTCACCTTGGCCGCCGTCGATTCTTCTGCGGAGCCGCAAATCGCCGAGCAAACCTACACTGTCGTGATAGCCCCAGCGGTGACGCCTGTCTCTCTCGGCCCTGCTTCGCTCCCGGCAGCTACCCTCGGAGCCGCTTATTCTCAGAACTTCGCAGTCAGTGGAGGAACTCCGCCTTACACCGTCACACAAACTGGAACGCTTCCTCCCGGTTTGACTTTTAACGGCGCGGCCAATCCTCCAAGCATCGCCGGTACACCAACCTCGCTGGGAACGTTCGGCAATATCGTGGTCACTGCCAAGGATTCTCTGGGTGCACAGGCGCAAATCACGTATTCGATTATCGTGAATGCGTTCAGCGCATCTTGCGGCACAGGCAACGAGTCTCTCTTCAACGGCCAATATGCCGTTTTGATGCAAGGGTTTGACGCCAACGGGCCGCGCACGCTCCTCGGCAGCATCGCCCCCAATGGCGCGGGCGGCTTCATCTCCGGCCAGTTGGACATCGGTACGGATCTGCCCGCAGGTGGCGGTGCCGCACAGCATCTCACCATCATTCCAGCGCAGAGTTCGTTCTCGGTCGGCGCTGATAGGCGCGGGTGCATGGTTCTCACCACATCGGCAGGCTCGTCCAGCTACCGCTTTGTCCTCTCGACGGTAAACAACGGCCTATCGAACGGAGGCCGCATCATTGATTTCCAACAGAATGGCGCGTATGGGGCTGGTTTCTTCACGCTCCAGGACGCCGCGTTCCTCGCAGCTGCGAGCTTGAACGGTTCTTACGCATTCATATTCTCGACGCCCTCGAGTCTGGCGAACATCGGTCATTGGGCGATGCTCGGCTCGTTCGCGGCTTCCGGCGGCGCAGTATCGAGCGGATCTTGGGATTACAACGATACTCATTCGATCGATGGCGGCTCCGCGTGGGCTACGTCCGGCCTCTCGTTCCCCGCGAACGAAACTTACGCCTTTGAAATAACCGGCAGGGGCACGCTTCTGTTGCCCAGCGTTCAACAATATAGCCAGTCGAACACGCTTGTTAGCACGAACATCGTGGTCTACCCGATTGACGCTAGCGAAATGTACGCGGCAGTTCTTCCTGATGCCAACAACAAGCCTTTGGTGGGCGACATCCAGCGGCAGATCACGCCGTTCTCTTCTCTTACCCTGAATGGCTCGGGTTTCGTGGATGGAGCGAGTGCCGCTCCCATTTTCTCGGGCGCGTGGGTGGGCCTGTTTTCAGCCAGCCAAAATGCCTGGAGCCTCTCATTAGATAACGACTTCGCTGATATCTACAGCACGAGCGTCTCCACCGGAACCTACGCGGTGGATTCGACCGGGCGCGCACCCCTGGCGTTTACCGGCTCGGCGAGCCCGGCTCCGATGTTGCATGTAATCGGTCCAAACAAGGCTTACTTCATGCTTGCGGATAGCACCTCGGCAGTCGGGGTTGTCCACGGCTTTTCCGGTGGAGTTCCGCCCTCAAGCATAGCGGGCTCGTACGTTCTCGGCCCGACCGAAGGGACGATGGACCGCAAGGTCACGAATTTGGTCGGCACCGTTGTCTTCGACGCGGCTGGAAATGTTACCTTCACCGAGGACCAAGCCACCGGAAGCACGAACACGCTCACTCCCGGCGCAGTGTTTACGAGCACATACTCCTACAACGCATCGACGGGGCGCGGGGTCATTCCTCCGACCGGAACTCCTCACTTTGTCTTCGACGCTAATCAGTCAGGCGTGATATATCTGCTTGACGTCACAAGTGTTGACCCTGAAGTGGAACAACTCGAGGCCTTCGCGGTGCCTGCCGTGACCTTGGTCCCTGACCCCCTTAATCTCGTGGTGGGTACCAATGGCACGATGGATGTGTTTCTTTCTAGTCCGGCCACCGGTAACGGTCAAGTGGTTACCCTGGCCAGCACTGACTCCACCATTGCATCCGTTCCAGCCAGCGTCACTGTCTTAGCTGGAACCCAAGGCCTGGGCTTCCAAGTCACGACCGGCGCCAACGCGGGAAGCGCCGTTATCTCTGCCTCTATTCCCGGCTCTCCTGCTGCTAACGCAAGTGTGGTGGTAAGCCCGCTGACGATGACGGTTTCACCGGACAGCCCACTCCTCGCCGTCAATCGCAGTTTCAACGCGACTGTTACTCTGGTTCAGCCTGCGGGTGCAGGCGGGGTAACCGTCAGCCTCTCGGCAGCTCCAACTGGCATCGTTACGATTTCTCCGGCGAGCCAAACGATTGCGGCGGGACAGAGCACTGCGGCGTTCACACTGACCGCAGGAAGTTCCGGTGGGAGCACGGTGCTGACGGCAACCGCTCCAGGCTACGTTAATGCCACGGCCCCTTTGACGATTACTACCAACCTCATCAGTTTTGGGACAATTCCCGTTTTGGGTCCTGGACAGAGCGCCAGCCTTCCTGTCAGCCTTTCTTTCGCTGCCCCCACTGGCGGCCTCACCATCAACTTCGCTAGCTCCAACGCGGCTGTCGCCACAGTTACCCCGAGCGTCTTTGTGCCTGCCGGTCTCTTAATCCCATCGGCAAATCCCCAAGTGACCGGCGTTACCATCGGTTCCACGCAAATTAATGCCACTGCTACGGGATTCGCGCCGGATACGGCCAACGTTACCGTCACGGTGGCGGGCGCATTGAGCCCAAGTCCAATCAGTGTGAACGCGACCAGAATCGCGAATGTTACTCTTACGATCTCTGCTGCGGTGCCAGCCGGAGGGATCACTTTTAACCTGACCTCCGACAACACCTCCATTGCCACTGTTCCGACCACCGCTACCGTCCCGGCGGGGCAGCTCACCGTCACCTTCCCCGTGACCGGCGTCGCCCAAGGCACCGCGAATCTCAGTGTTTCTTCAACCGGCATAGCCACTGTCACCGCTACTATCAATGTGAGCGCAGCACCGATAATCAATGTGGGAGACTTGATCGTCGGGCATAATACGATCATCCAAGGGAACCTCAGCCTAAGCGCAGCAGCGCCTCCGCCGCCCGCCACCCCCACGCTCACCTTGACGAGCAGCGATCCGACGCATTTCCTGCTCACTGCAGACCCGGCGAAGGTAGGCACCGCCAGCATTACTCTCTCATTGACTCCCGGAAGTCCTACCGTCCCAGCCTTTTACATAGAAGGGCAGAATTACAGCGGCACGACCGCTATCACCGCAACGCTAACAGCCTCGTCCTCTGGTTACTCCAACGGGACTGCGACACTGACGCTATATCCGACGGGGTTAACGTACTGGCCGGGAAACAACGGCGCGATCAACACCACCACGTTCTCCTCGCCATCAATTTTGACGATCTATTTGGTGCTGCTCAGCCCAGGGACTTTAAATGCTTACACTTACGGGTATCCTCTAGGCCCGCAAGCTCCAGGTGCAGTCCCCGTGTCCTTGACCAACACGAACACTACAGTCGGTGCACTAACCGGTAATCCAGCAACCATCGGCGTCGGCACGTACTTCACGCAGGCCATTAGTTTCGTCCCAGCAACAGTGGGGACTGCGAACTTGAACCTGGCCACGCCTACTGGTTATTTCACGCCAGCGAACGTTGCTGTGCAAGCGGTCGCGACGGTTACCGCGCCGACCATCACCGTAAATGCCCCCATCGTGGGCAACAATCTTATCGCTCCTGGCAGCATCAGCTTGGGCGCGCCGCCTCCCTCAAGTCCTGCCAATCCGACAGTCACCTTGACCAGCAGCGATCCGACGCATTTCTTGCTTACTGCAGACCCTGCGAAGGTGGGTACGGCCAGTATCACTCTTCCGTTGACTCCCGGAAGTACGGGCGTCCCAACGTTCTACATAGAAGGGCAGAATTACAGCGGCACGACCGCCATCACCGCAACGCTAACAGCGTCCTCATCGGGCTACGCTAACGGGACCGCCACGCTGACGTTATATCCAACGGGGTTGACGTACTGGCCGGGAAGCAACGGCACGATCAACACCAGCACGTTCTCCCCGCCGTCGATTTTGACGATCTATTTGGTACTGCTCAGCCCAGGAACCTTAAACGCTTACACTTACGGGTATTCACTAGGGCCGCAGGCTCCTGGAGCAGTGCCCGTGTCCATGACCGACACGAACACTACGGTGGGGACAATAACCGGCAATCCAGCGTCAATCGGCGTGGGCGCATATTTCACGCAGGCGATTAGCTTCGTCCCAGCGAATGCGGGAACCACCAACTTGAATCTGGCCACTCCCACTGGTTACTTCAAACCGGCAGACGTTCCCGTACAGTCCGTCGCCACAGTCACGGCACCCGCAATTAACTTGAATGCCCCCGTAATCGGCAACAATCTTGTTGAAGCAGGAGGCGCTAGCCTGGGCGCGCCACCGCCGTCCACGCCGGCCAATCCCACACTCACCTTGACCAGCAGCGACCCGACGCATTTCTTGCTTACCGCAGACCCTGCGAAGGTAGGCAGCGTCAGCCTCAGTCTTCCCTTGACTCCGGGAAGTGCCAGCGTACCAACGTTCTACATTGAAGGGCAGAACTTCAGTGGCACGGCGGCGATTACCGCCACACTCACAGCCTCCTCCCCGGGTTATACAAACGGGACTGTCACGATGACGCTCTATCCGTCAGGGGTGACGTACTGGCCGGGCAGCAGCAGCACGATCAATACCACCACGTTCTCCTCGCCAACGGTTCTGACGGTGTATTTGGCTCTACTCAGCCCAGGGACATTAAATGCTTACACTTACGGGTACTCGTTAGGCCCGCAGGCCGGAGGCGCAGTGCCCGTATCTTTGACGGACACGAATACCGCAGTTGGGTCACTAACCGGCAATCCGGCAACCATTGGCGTCGGCACGTATTTCACGCAAGCTATTAGTTTCGTCCCGGCAACCGCGGGAACAACCAACTTGAACCTGGCCACCCCGACCGGTTTCTTCAAGCCGGCGGACGTTCCCGTGCAATCGGTCGTTACAGTTACGTCGCCGGCTATCAGCCTGTCTGCTCCCATAATTGGCAACAATCTTATTGAGCCGGGAAGTGTAGGCCTGGGCGCGGCACCACCGTCAAATGAGATGTTGACCCTCACGAGCAGCGATCCTACGCACTTCCTTCTTTCGACCGACGCCACGAAAGTAGGGGCGAATCAGATCAAGGTTCCCTTGACGGCAGGAAGTCTGAACATTCCACCCTTTTACGTCGAAGGGCAGAATTTCGGCGGAGCTGGCGCTGTTACCGCGACACTGACGGCATCGGCGGCAGGCTACAGTGACGGGACTTTTACCCTGACGCTGTACCCGACGGGAGTGTCGTACTGGCCGGGTAGCGGCGGCACACTCAATACCACCGCGACTTCCTCGCCGTCAGTCTTGACGGTCTACCTGGTGTTGCTCAGTCCGGGGACATTAAATGCTTATACTTACGGGTACCCGCTGGGGCCGCAGGCTCCCGGTGTAGTGCCCGTGTCCGTGAGCAGCACAAACACCACGGTCGGGACGGTTACCGGCGGGCCAGCGTCCATTACGGCTGGGACCTACTACACGCAAGCGCTCAACTTTGTGCCAGCCACAACGGGAACCACGAACTTGAACTTGGCCACGCCCACCGGTTATTTCAAGCCGGCAGACGTTGCCGTGCAGATCGTGGTAACTGTACAGTGATGGGCTGAGCTGGTAAGATCGCCGGATCGAGTTGCACGCCTTCTAGAGATTGGCATCTCAGCAGGACTACTTTGTGTCCCCGATCCGCTTGCGTGCATCTACCACCTGCGGGTCTAGGTCACCTTTTTCTTTGATGGCGAGGAATGCTTTGTAGGAATCGGCTGCAGCGGCGTTCTGCAGACCTTCCTGTGCCCGTCCCAGGTAGTAGAGCACGGGCGGGAACTCGTGATAGCTGGGCTCATCGTCTAGGAATATGGAAGTTGCTTCGCCACGGCGCTTTTGGCAAGCCTCAAATTCGGAGGAGGCCTGCGCAAAATCGCCGGCCTCCAATGAAGCGCGGCCCAAATGGAATCGACCAAGCCAGGTATCCGACAGTTTTTGAGCGTCTCCGTAAGCCTGGATTGCTCCCTGCTGGTTGCCCTGATGCGACTGCAGTTCTCCTTCGATTAATTTTGCGTAGATTTGCGGGTCGGGTTGGAAGCGCTTACTCAATTTCGCCGCGATTGCTTTTGCTGGCCCGATCTTTCCGCCTTCGATGAAGACAGTCGCCGCAATAAATTCGATTCCGTCGCTCTGATCCGCCGCGATGGCTCTCTCCGCGGAGGCCACCGCGAAGTCTTTTTGTCCAAGCGCAAGCTCGGCTTCAGCGACCATGGCCTGCTTGCCGGCGGCACCGGCCTTATTATTTGCGGCCAGATCGGAAGCGATGGCCTTCTCCAAAATGTGGATGGCGTCTGCGGTCCGGCCTTCATATAGCGCAAGGTCGGCAAGCCCGGTATCAGCCATGGACGCGCCGCGGGCACTGATGGATGCGAGACTCTGGTAGGTTTCCGCGGCCTGTTGGTTCTGTCCCTGGCCGAGCTGCGCGAGCGCCAAAGTGCGCATCGTCTCTTCGTAGTTGGGGTTGAGCTTCAGCGCCGCTTGCGCTTCCTGGGCGGCGTTCGTGAAATCACCAGCATAGAGGGCATATAGCGCTAGGTTGGAGCGCTGCGTCACGCTAGCGGGGTTCCGCTCGGCCGCATGGCGGCCGATTTCCTGCGCCTTAGCCATATTGCGGTTGTAAAAATAGGCCAAGGCAAGATTCGAGTCTGCAACTGCGTCGGCCGGAAACTCCTGAAAGAGCCTCGTGTACTCTTCTATGGCCTTTTGTGGGTCGCGGATCCAAAGATAGTAAGCGCCCCGGGTGCGGTACTTTTCGCGGTCGGTCATGCGGTCGATGTGCGCCAGGGCGAGCTTGTAATTCCTTCCCGCTTCCTGCCGGCGGCCGAGGTTCGCTTCCATGACTGCCAATCCGGCAAACGCGCGTCCGAACTCGGGATCGAGATAAATAGCGTGCTGGTATTCCTTCGTAGCTTCGTCCCATTTGCCTTTTTGTTGTAGGTCCTGTGCCGCGGCATAGCTGTGGGCCGCTTCGAGTGTCTCCGCCGTAAAGGTTTCCTGGGCGGCGAGCTTCACCGATTCCGGGGTGGTATCGCCCAGCGCACTGCGAACATCCGCTGAGAGTCTTCCGATGGACGCGAGCACGTCTTTCTTGTCGGCTTTCGCGGATTTACTGACGATATCTTTGCCAGTGATGGCATCGATGGCTCTTACCCTGATGGAATATTGACTTCCCTCCTTGGCGATCAAGCCCACGACGATCACGTCGATACCTTCCCGGGTGGCCACTAGCCGCGCCACCGGCTCGTCGAGCGATTTCGCATTCGGACTTAATTGTGCCGCCAGCTTCCTTGCCGTGCCCCGACTGAAGCTCTGTATAAAGGGCGCGCCCTCCAGCCCGATGATGAAGGCGGGCTCCAAGGTTTCGTTGAAGACGGAATCTGCCGTCTGATTGGTAAAATCGGCCACCAAGACCGACATCTGCCGATGCGCGACGGGCTGGACCGTAAACAGTTTGTCGCGAAAGAGGAAAACTCCGGTCATCACTACGACGAGTGCCCCTAGCGCGATCCATCCAATTTTTTCCGAGCGCGATCTTTTGCGCTGGATGACTACACGCGTTCCGAGCGGACCGCCGGTCCAGACTTCCAAGTCGGTTAAAATCTCCGTTGCACTCGCATACCGTTTATTTTTGTCAATTTCCAGGCAGCGCACGGTAATGTCACTCAAAGGCTTGGGGACTTCGTGCGCGACCTCGATGGGCGGCCGAACGTGCTCGGTGGTTCGCTTGTACAAGGCCTCGAGCGCGGTCTCGGCTTTGAAAGGAGAATCGCCGGTCAAAAGCTCATAAAAGATGATGCCCAGAGTGAAGAGATCGCTTCGCGCGTCCAGCTCTTCTCCCTTGGCCTGTTCAGGTGACATGTATGCGGGCGTTCCTAAGACGATTCCCGTCTGGGTCATGCTCCCGATCTGGACGCTGCGGGCAATGCCAAAGTCCATGACGACTACTCTGTCGTGCGCATCCAGCATGATATTTTGAGGCTTCAAATCGCGGTGGATGACGCCTTCCGCGTGAGCAGCCTCGAGGGCACGGCATACTTGCACGATCACTCCGACGGCTTGCTTCGGCTCCAACTTGCCTCTTTCTCGAAGCAGATTGGCCAAGCTCCGCCCCTCCACAAACTCCATGGTGATGAACCTCAGGCCAGCCGTTTCAGCCAGGTCATAAATCCGGCAGACGTTTTTGTGAGTGACCTGGCGGGCGATGATGAGCTCCTGCTTAAACCGAGTGAGTACTTCCACAGTCTGCGCAAGATCCGGCCGAATCACCTTCATCGCAACGCAGCGGTCCAATTCACGGTCGCGAACCTCATAGACGGCACCCATTCCACCTTCGCCGAGTTGTTTCAGGATTTCGTAGCGGCCTCCGATCACACTCCCCGGTCCAAGGGCCGCCGTTGAGATTCGGGCCTCGCGAGCGCCAGCAGCAGACACTGGGAACCCGCCCGTGGGCACTACGTTGCTGAGTGTCTGTTCCGCTTGCCCCAGGTTGGAAGAACCGGCGGCTGGCAGGGGAGTCTTACAGTTTATGCAAGAAACTGCGTTAGGCGGGTTGTTCAACCCGCATTGAGGGCAATCCATGGTGTCCTGCTTTGGGGAACCGTCTGACGGACAATACACCACAGACTATTATCCATTCAAACCGAATTGATCAGGCGAGGCAGGCGGTCTCCTGGGAAAGAAAACCGCTCCCAGAATTTGCGCAAAGAATTTGTTGATGGTATCCGTAGGGCTTGCAACTTGGCGTTAGTCGCTATAATGTTAGCGCGACTATCGAAATACATGCCGTGCAGCGCCGAGCGGCGCATCATCCCGGAGGAAACATTTCATGCGCCGTGCAAAAACGGCTGCGAAAAGATCGCCCTCGCCGGCCCATGGAAGCGGCAACGACAGCGAGGCTTCCAACAAGAGGCGCGGCCGTCAAAATTCCGGCAAGAAGGCGATGGGCGGCCTTCGTGAGCGCAAGAAAGCGCGCCTTCGCCAGCAGATCGTCGAAACGGCTCTGCATCTCTTTCGCCAGCGCGGCTACGAGAACACGCGCATCGACGACATCGTGCACACGTTGGAAATCAGCCAGCCGACATTTTTCCGCTATTTCCCCAGCAAAGATGCAGTTTTGCGAGAAGTGGGACGCCGCGCCTTCGCTCGCCAGGCGGAAAGTCTCAAGTCCGAGTTGTCCACCAAAGCCACCACCGAGCAACGTTTGAGGCGGTTTTACGAAACTTTGGGAAACACCACGGAAGTGGGTCGGCCGCTCTGGCAAGCCGTGATTCTCGCCGGCGCGATGGATCCGGTGCGCTCACCGGAGCTGCGGGGAGCCGAAGCGGCCACGGTTAGCCTTCTCCGCGAAATCATCGCCGAGGGCCAAAAAAATGGCGAGATCACGCGCGATTTTCCGGTCGTTCATCTAGCCGAATTCATGGAGGGGCTTTTCAATACCGTCGTCCGGCAGTGGGCCGTGGACCTAACGGGTCCTCACAAGCTCACCGAGCGAGTGCGAAACGCCGTCGAATTTTTCTTGCGCGGTGCGAAGCCTTAATCGGCAGGGGGGAACCACTTCCGGTCTCTCCAGAATCAAAGGAGTTCCATTCTATTGCGCGAAGGCCCTGAATCACGCATCCCCAATCCGTTGAGGCAGTGGAGATGAAAGCTGCAATTCTGCGCGAATTCAAAACGCCGCTGACCATTGAGGACGTCGAGCAACCGCAACCCGACGCGCAGGAAGTGCTCGTCGAAATCGAAGCATGCGGCGTCTGCCATTCGGATTTGCACGTGGCCGATGGCGATTGGCCGCAGCTTGTCCCCATCACCAAGAGGCCGTTGATACTAGGGCATGAAATTGCCGGCTGCGTCGTGGAAAAAGGCGCGTCCGTACATCACCTGGAAGTTGGTGACCGCGTCGGCGTTCCTTGGGTGTACTGGACCTGTAGCGAATGCGATTTTTGCCGTGAAGGCAACGAGAATCTCTGCGTCAAACAAAAAATTACCGGTGTCACCGTGGATGGCGGATACGCAGAATTCGTCAAGGTCCCCGCTAGTCATGCCATGAAAATTCCCGAAGGTCTTTCCTCGCTTGAGGCCGCGCCACTTTTCTGTGCGGGAGTCACCGTCTATCGTGCGCTGAAACACGCCAAAATCCAGCCAGGCCAGCGTTTAGCGGTCTTTGGCGTCGGCGGCCTGGGTCACTTGGCCGTACAAATCGGGCTAGGGCTTGGAGCGATCGTCACGGCCATCGATGTTTCCGACGAAAAACTAACATATGCCAAATCGTTAGGCGCTTCCACCACGCTGAACGCGACGACCGTAAATGTAGTCAAAGAACTGCGGCGCGCGGGCGGCGTTCATATTGCGCTGGTCACCTCCGCCTCGAAAAAAGCTTATGACACAGCTTTTCCCTGCGTCAGACCGACTGGGATGCTCCTGGTAGTCGGCCTGCCTTCAGAGTCTCTCTGTTTTCCGCCAATCCTGATGGCTGCAACCGAGGTGCGCATCCAGGCTTCCTCCGTCGGCACACGCGAAGACTTGCAGGAAGTCCTGGCCTTGGGCGCCGCGGGAAGAGTTCGCTGCCAGACCGCCGTCCGCCCACTTGCCCAAGTTAACGAAGTCCTCGAGCAACTACGGCACGGCCAAGTTTCCGGCCGGATAGTACTCGTACCCCGCTAGACTCACCCGTGTTGCCGTCCCCGTGAGGTCCGCCAACTGGGCATCCGCCACGACACCACTTAGGCTCCCGTGTTCTACACACATCAAGAATTGGCCGACGAGCCGGCAGAGGAGCGGGCTTACTCGCCTTTGTCGGTGATTCGAGGTTTCGTCTTGACGTTAGTCAATATTATGTGATACGCACTATCACAATATTTGATAGTTATGCTGGGCGTGCGGGGTTCAAGAACGACGCGAGAGTGTTAAATCCCATACCTAGCTGGTGCTGCATACTCCTAGTCGAGTTAAAGCGGTGACGTCAACAATAACTCTTGTCCGTCGCGAAACTCATCTTAAGGGGAGCACGCAAAACTTGACTTCGATCAAAACCATAAACAAGACACCTTCGAGGAACCGGGAGGAGTTATGAAATCGACCTTATTGGCAGGTCTATTCGTATTCGTGATAGGGCTCTTGCCAGCCAGCCCCGTAGCCTCAGCGCAAGGTGTTGGCTCCTCGGGCGACATTAGAGGCAGCGTCACCGATCCCGCTGGCGCTCTTATTCCACGAGTAACCATCGTTGCAGAGGACCCAGAAAAAGGAATTCGGCGAACTTCTGTAAGCGACGAGAACGGGCAATACGAGTTCACCGGTCTCTCTCCCACCACTTACCGCTTAACCGCAAAGATCTCCGGCTTCCAAACGGAGATTTTTCGTGAAGTCGTTGTCAGCGTTGGCCAGACCGTCATCCTAGATGTCCACATGAAAATATCGACGGGACAGGAAGTCGTAGAGGTGACCACAGAACCCCCGGTGGTGGAAACCGAGCGGGGGCATCAGGCGGACACCCTCAGCGAACAATACATCAGGGACCTTCCCATTGATCGCCGCGACTACCTTACCTTCACCTTGCTCATGCCCGGCGTCTCGGATTCCACGCGCCTCACCGATGACCAGGATTTTCGCGTTAAGCAGACTCCGCAAAGCGGTCTTTCCTTTTACGGGAGCAACGGCCGAGGAAATAGCGTCACGGTGGACGGCGGCGAAGCCAATGACGATACCGGCGGCGTGCGGCTGACCCTTAGCCAGGAAGCTGTTCAAGAATTTCAGATCAACCGCAGCAACTATTCAGCGGAATTGGGTGGCGCGAGCGGCGCCGCCATCAACATCGTCTCGAAAACAGGCACGAACAAGGTCCACGGCAGTCTCTACGGATTTTTCCGCAATGACGCCCTTGACGCTGCCGACCCCTTTGCCATTAGCCAGGCGTTGAAGCCCGGTGACCGGTTCAATCCAGCCGTCGCGGACCTCCAGGGCACGAATGTCAAGAATTCCCTGAGCCGCCAGCAATTTGGCGGCGCCCTGGGATTGCCGATTAAAAAGGACAAGACTTTTCTTTTCGCGGCTTTCGAGGGGCTGCGCCAGGACGCACAAAATGCTGTTCCAATACTCACAAACACGAACATCTTCCGTCCGAATGCGGGTCAAGTGGCCACCATAAACGGATTGGGAACCGAAACGGGCAACCCCAACGTCCCTTGCCTCACTCCTCCTGGCCAGCCCGTCGTGATTTTGCCGGCTCGAACCTGTGCCTTCGCCCTGGAAAGCATCTTGACGGTCAACGCGAATCCAGGTCCCAACCCGTTTGTCAGCAAAGGTCAGGCGGCCCTCAATGGTTTCGCCATCGGCCAATTAGAAAACAATGGCGGTGTTTTTCCTTACAACACCCATCGTTATCAAGCTTCCATCCGCCTCGACCATCATTTCAGCGACCAAGACGAGTTCTTTCTCCGCTACAACTATTCGCACGACCTCGAGGAATCCCCGGACGTGCAGTCCCTTACCGGATTCACGCGCGGCAGCTCCGTTCACGCGTACGACAACACCATCCAGGCGGCCTGGTATCACCTCTTCAGCCAGTCCATGCAAAATGCCCTGCAGGTGCAATTCAACTATTCCAACTTCGATGTGCTTCCGAACGTCCCCGGCGAGGTAGGACTCGACGTCCCCGGTTTCGCCAGTCTGGGAACGCAAATCTTTCTTCCCAGCTTGACCATCATGCGCCGCCCCGAAATCTCGGACAGCTTTACGATCATTCGTGGTCACCACACCGTAAAATTCGGCGGCGAATTCCTCTATCGCGGGAATCACTCGGAATCCCACACTTTCTTTCCCGGGCGATTTGTTTTTGGAAATTTGCCCGGGGCCGTGCTCAGCCCTTGCCTGCTCCCGTCAGCCTCTCCGTCCACCCCCAATCCTTGCGGCTTGCTTTCACAGGGAGCTTTTATTAACTCTTTGCAATCGGTTTCACTGGGAGTGCCGCAATTCTACGAACAGGGCTTCGGCAATCCCAATTATGACTATCCCAGGCCGTTCACAGCGTTGTTCTGGCAAGACACCTGGAAAATCACCCAAAACTTTACTCTGAACTTCGGCGTCCGATACGAACTCGACTCGCAGTACGGGCCTCTGAAGACCGACAAAGACAACTTTGCTCCCCGAGTTTCCTTCGCCTGGGATCCCTTCAAGAACCACAAGACAGTCATTCGCGGTGGTTTCGGTATTTTCTATTCCCAGATCTACGGACAGATTGGTGACGTCATTCAAACTCTTGGCAATGTCAACAATACACGTCAGATTGCGAATATCCTAGCACCCGCCAGTATCAACGCTCCCTGTCCGCCCGCTGGCGTTAGCACTCCTACTACGCCTTTGTCCGCCTGCATCTTCCAAACACTATTCGCCGAAGGCAAAGTATCTTGCACAACCCCTGCTGCCGGCGCTGCTGCCTGCATTACGCCCGCTGATCTCACTCAATTCGGCATCACCGTTTCCAACACCGGTCCTCTTCCTTTGCTTACGGTAATCTTTAGTGGGCAGCCAAACTATCAGAATCCCTATTCCGAGCAGGCCTCCTTTGGCATCGAGCGTGAAATCGCAAATGGCTTCTCGATTTCGCTCAGCGGCATCTACTCCCACACGCTGCGACTCCCCGTGGCTATTGATGTCAATGCTGTCCCACAACCCTTCCAACTCGTCACCGAAACGCTGGCGACCGGAAAGACAGTCACCTATCGCGACTGGAATTCCAATCCTCAACTTGACCCGATCTTCCCATTTGATCCCACGCACGCCGCGCCTTGTGCCGGCGCCGCTATTCTCAAGTGCTTTGTGAATCCAGCGGTTCTCCAAGCCGATCAATACAGCTCTCAGGCCTCGGCCCTTTACGAAGGCGGCATCATCGAGGTCAAAAAGCGCTTTAGCCATAACTTCACGCTGATTGGGAATTACACTTACAGCAAGGCTTTTGACACATCGACCGACTTCAACAGCGACTTTGGCCCGCAGGACAACACCTTTCTCGGCGCCGAGCGCGGTCTTTCCGACTTCGACCAGCGCCATAAATTCATTCTCGCCGCCGTCCTCGATAGTCCCTGGAAAAACGCCGTTCTCTCGGGTTTCGAGATCTCGCCCATCGTTCACTACAACAGCGGCCATCCTTTTAACCTCCTGGCCGGCTCTGATGTCAATGGCGATCGCCATTCCACAAATGACCGTCCCATCGGGGCAGGCCGCAACACAGGGCTTGGCCCCGCTTACGCGGACTTCGATATGCGCATTTCACGACGGTTCAAGCTGGGGGAAAAGGCCGCCTTGCAGTTGATTGCTGAGGGATTCAATCTCTTCAATCACACCAACTTCGCCAGCGTCAACAACGTGGTAGGGCTAGGCTTCGGACTCCCGACAGCGGTCGGGGGTAGTGGAGCCACCACCTTCCACGTACATGGCACAAGCGCGGTGGGGCCGAGCCAGTCGCTCGGCTTTACTTCGGCTCTTCCGAAGCGAGAGATTCAGCTCGGAGTGCGCCTAACATTTTGATTTCAGAGAAATGATTTCCGGCGGCATCCGAAAGCCTGCTGCCGGTAGAGTCGCGCGGCCTTGGTAATAAGCCGATTTTCGGGCTTTTGAAAGGCCGACAATAGAGATTGTCCCAATCTTCAAATGTAGGAGGCATCTGATATGCGGCGAATGATCCGGCAGGCAGTTTCCTTTCTGGCGTCACTGTCATTAATTTTTCTTTTCGTTGCAGCTAGCGCTTATGCGCAAGCAGGCGTTACCACTCACACAGGATCACTGGTTGATGGGGCAACCTATTTAATTGAGGTCCCGGCGAACTGGAACGGGACCCTGTTTCTGTATAGCCACGGCTATGTAGTGCCGGGTAGTTCGAATCCAGCGAAAGACGTCGGTGATCCCGTCACGCGGTTTTTCATGCTCTCCAACGGTTATGCATTGGCCGGATCTTCCTACGCTACGACCGGGTGGGCCATCCATGAGGCGTTGCCAGACCAAATCGCCGTTCTCGACCTGTTCAAGAAAATGGTCGGACATCCGAAACGGACCATCGCGTGGGGACACTCGCTTGGCGGAATCATCACCGCTGGCCTCATCCAGCGCAACCCGGATCGCTTTGACGCAGCTCTGCCCATGTGTGGCGTGCTCTCCGGCGGCGTGGCCACATGGAACACCGCGCTGGATGCCGTGTTCGCTTTCAAAACGCTGCTTGCGCCGGGAACTGGCCTCCAGCTAGTAAATATCGTCAACCCCCTTGCAAATCTCGACTTGGCCGAAGTAGTACTCACGGAAGCCCAAGCCACGCCTCAGGGCAGAGCGCGGATAGCTCTGGCCGGAGCCCTGGGTGACCTGCCGGGATGGTTCGCTCCGTTGTCACCTGAGCCTGCGCCGACCGATTTTGCGGGCCAGGAGACAAACCAATTCCTGTGGGACCAACAGGTGGACTTTCCATTTGCCTTTGCGTTTCGCGCGGAGCTTGAGTTTCGCGCACAGGGCAACGTTTCCTGGAACACGGGAGTCGATTACCGCAGACAATTGGATCGCTCGATTGGCCGCGACCAGGTTCGCGCACTTTACGAGCAGGCTGGCCTCGATCTGGACGCCGATCTAAAGACGCTGAATGAGACCGCGCGAATCAGCGCTGATCCCGAAGCCGTTCACTACCTCGAGAGAAATATTATCTTTGACGGCGAAATCCACATTCCCGTCCTGACGCTGCACACCACGGGCGATGGCTTAGTCGTGGTTCAGAACGAAAGCGCCTACAAACAAGTGGTCGATGAAGCGGGCAACGAAGAATTCCTGCGTCGCACTTTTGTTGCTCGCGCGGGACACTGTGCATTCACTCCGGCAGAAACTATTGCCGCCGTTCAAACACTCATCAACCGCCTGGATACGGGAAGATGGCACGACGTCGACCCCAGCGACCTGAACAATGCCGCCACAGCGCTGGGACCCGCATTTAACATTTTCGGCACATCTCAGGGCGTCGTTCCCGTTCCACCTGCCTATATCGAATTCAATCCAAGCCGGTATCTTCGCCCGTTTGACGCGCCGACGGAAGATTGCGATCGGAGATTCCCATGCCGCAATCCTTTCTTGCAGTTTGACCAGCACTAACGACCCCGTATCGCTTGTCTGTTCCGATTCTTCGAGGGCGGAGTGCTCACTGACAATAGCGTTAGCGTCTAACATATGATATAAACACTCGCCGCGAACAGTGCGCCTAGGAGCATTTTTGTGTCTCACAGAGGGTGATGCAGCCGATTCGTGCCCGGCAAAGCGAAGGAGTGGACTTCATGGATCTAAACTTAACCGCCGAAGAGTTGGTCTTTCGCGACGAACTCCGCCCCTGGCTTGCTTCTCATGCCCCCAAGGACTGGGAAGAGTGGCGCGAAAAGCCCATGGAAGAATCGTTCCCCTATCTCCGCTCCTGGCAACAAAAACTCCAGGAAGGCCGCTGGGCAGCTGTCTCGTGGCCTAAGGAATACGGCGGCCGCAGCGCCACGCTGATGCAGCAAGCCATATTTTGGGAAGAGATGGCGCGCGTCGAAGCGCCGCCCATGGCCAACTCGCTAGGCCTGGGACTCATCGGCCCCACCATCATCGCCTACGGAACGGAAGCGCAGAAAAAACGCTACATTCCAAAAATTCTGAGCGCTGAAGAAATCTGGTGCCAGGGCTTCTCAGAGCCGAACGCCGGTTCCGATCTTGCGGGTTTGCAAACCGAAGCGCGTCTCGACGGCGATCACTTTGTCGTGAACGGCCAGAAAGTCTGGACCAGCTACGGATGGGTGGGCGATTGGTGCGAGCTCGTCGTTCGAACCGACGCGAGTGCCGCTAAACACAAAGGACTCACCGTCCTGCTCGTGGACATGAAATCGCCCGGCGTCGAAGTTCGCCCCCTCCGCCAAATGACTGGCGAATCCGAATTCAACGAACTGTTCTTTCGCGACGTGCGCGTTCCCACTGAAAATGTCCTCGGGAAAGTAAATGACGGATGGAACGTGGCGATGAGCACGCTAATGTATGAGCGCGGTTCCTACGGCGCGCGCCTGCATCTCATTTTCAAGCGCTACATCACTCGCCTCATCGAACTCGCGCGCACCGTCCCTCGCAACGGCCGTCCCGCCGCCGAAGACCCCATCATTCGCCAGAAGCTCGCGCAATGCAGCGCGGAAATTGAAATCATGCGCTTCAACCAAATGCGCGCGTTCAGCCGCATCACCGCCACTGGCGTACCGGGCCCCGAAGGCTCCATCCAAAAAATCTTCTGGAGCGAGCTCAACCAGCGCCTCCAGCAAATCGCGCAAGAAATTCTCGGCTCCTACGGCCAGCTCCTCGGCGGCGACCCGCACGCCATCGACAAAGGGCTTTGGTCCTATGCCTATCTCCGTACGCGGGGAAACACTATTGAAGCCGGCACGAGCGAGGTACAACGCAACATCATCGGGCATTTCGTCCTCGGTCTGCCCAGAAGCTACTAACGCTGTCGCTAAGGGGATACGCCATGCAATTCGGTCTAAGTGAAAGCCAGGAATTTCTGAAAGACAGCGCTCGCAAATTTTTTGCCGGTGAATGCCCCAGCACTGAAATGCGCCGCCTAATGGAGACAGACACTGCCTACGATGCCGCGCTCTGGTCGAAGCTCACCGATCAGGGGTACACCGGCATTATTTTTCCGGAAGAGTGTGGCGGAGTCGGCCTCGGCAAAGTCGAGTTGATGCTGCTCATGGAAGAGTCGGGCCGCGCGCTTTTGCCGGGCCCTTTTTTCTCCACAGTCGTTCTTGCCGGATCCGTTTTGGACGCCGTGGCCACGCCCACTCACAAGGAACAGTATCTCGCCCCCATCTGTCGCGGCGAGGTTCGCTCCACCGTTGCTCTTGTCGAAGACAGCGCGAACTGGGACCTGCGATCCGTCGAGCTGAGCTCTACCAACGGAAAACTCACTGGCGAAAAATTCTTCGTCTCGGATGCGGCCATCGCCGACTTCCTCATTGTCGTGGCGCGCGACGGCGTCTTCGTCGTGCACTCCAAAGCCCGCGGCCTGAAAATATCGCCCATGTCCGGAATGGATCTAACTCGAAAACTCTACGTCGTTGAAATCGGCGCCACGACCGCCGAGAGAATTGCTCCCAACTCGGATCTCACGCGAGCTTTCGATATCGCCACCGCCGCACTCGCCGCAGAGCTAGTCGGCGGCATGCAGCGCACTCTCGACATCACCGTCGAATACGCCAAAACTAGAAAACAATTCGGCAAACCGATCGGAATGTTCCAAGCCGTGCAGCACCAGTGCGCCGATATGTACCTCGAAACCGAGAGCTCCCGCTCCGCCGTCTACTACGCCGGATGGGCCATTGAAGAAGACTCCCCGGACGCCGCCACTGCCGTTTCCATCGCCAAGATGTACGCCAGCGATGCCGCCCGCGCCGTCGGCAACCGCGGCATCCAGATACATGGCGGCATGGGCTTCACTTGGGAAAATGATGTCCACCTCTATTACCGCCGCGCCAAAGCCTCAGAAACGGCATTCGGTGACGCCACCTTCCACCGCGAGCGTATCGCTTCCACGGTGATCGACGCGGCCAGCATCTCCGCGAAAAGCGCCTAAATTCGAATCGCCGATAGAGGGAGGAAGCGTCCAGGGGCTCTTTATGACTCTCGGCCGGCCCCAGCTTCGAACAACATGTGCATCATCGTCAGCAATTCTTTTCCCGCGCGCGTTTTGGTAATGTAAGCATCGGCGCCCGCCGCGTGCGCCTCTTTCACCATCTGCGGAGAATCATGCATGCTCACCATGATGATTTTCGTGCTAGGAGAAAGGCGTCGAATCACCGTCGCGGCCTGCAAGCCGGTCATTATGGGCATGCTCAGGTCAAGTAACACGAGATCCGGCTTCAGCCGGAGTGTTTGCTCGACTCCTTCTTGACCATTTTCGGCTTCGCCGCAGACGTCAAAGCCAGTGTCGCGCAGCATGTCCTTCAATCCTCTGCGCACAACCTCATGGTCATCTACCAGGAGCACTCTTCGGTTGCTCATGCGGCATTAGCCCCTTGCGAGAAATCTGGTTTAATGGATTTTAAGAGAAGATGCGTCACCGCGCCATAGAGTTTCCCCTGTATGGTGCCCGGTTACCGCTGCTTACGTACACCTTGAGGCGATGGGCGACAGCATCTCACCGCCCCATTCCTCGACCCAATTCTTCAATCTGTTTACTCCCAGCAGCTTGCCCGACCAGCCGCAATTGCAATGAACTTTGAAGGAATGCGAATCAACTTCTTCAAGGCTTTTCTTTTCGCTTAGACACGCTGCTGCCATGGGATCTCCAGAGTCCGGGCACTTGAAGAGAATTACGTGAGCGTACAGGAGGCCGTTGCGCTTCTCTATTTTGATCTTCATACGCCAAGGATGTGCTCACTGGGATTACTGGCCAATACGTAGAAAGCAGGAAGACGGCCGGTATTTAAGATTAGAAAAAAAGAGAGCCCCGCAGGAAATTTTTACACGCCCGCAAGGTGCTAAAAATGAAGTATTTGGATCGGGCGGCTCTGCGGCGCCGAGGATTTGCCACCGATGATTTGTCTTGGCCAAGTGGCCACGCCGCGGGCGCTACTATCCAGCCTTGGCACACTTCGAGCAGGAACGCCTTTACCGGATAGCAATATATAGGTCGACCACCGCGTCCGCCGGATTCTGCGCACGCTGATCGTAAACCTCGAAGTCCGCTTTATAAGTCCTGTCCCCGCCCAACGCGCTCTTCGGTGTCGCCCAAACACGCTGCCACATCTCCACTACCACTTTTTGCACTGGGCCTTTCTCTGAAGTGAACACCGCGTACCGTCCCGCCGGCACATTCTTCGCGGTCATCCCCGCGGGCACATGCTCCACTTTGGTCACTCGTGCACCCAGCAAGTACGTATATTCCCCGTCCTTGTCGCTCGCATATTCCGAATACATCGCCACAATATTCCCGTCCGCCTTATTCGGAATCACCTCTAGCACTCCCTCTTTAGATAACCGCTCCCACTGCTTGCCGATCGGCCGCGCCCCCGTCATTTGCTCAGCATTGCCGGTGCGCACCGAAATGCCCACCACGGCAAATCCTTCCTGCTGCACAACCTTCGGGTTCATGTCTGTGTCTTTCTGTGTTTCAGATAACGCAACAATTGAACACGTAACCATCGCCGCCGCAATCCCTGCCAGCCACATCGCGTTTCGAACTGTTCTTCGAATCATCGAAGTCTCCCCCTTGGTAAAGCGACTCCACAGTTCCAGCTTGATAGCGCAGAAACCCCGACTAATGTACTCGCCGCGCAGCCGCCTCCACGGCCGCAAGCATCTTTTCCAAATCCTTGCCAGAATAATAATGTCCGTTAACGATCACCGCCGCAATCTTTTGCGTATTCGAAATATCCTCCAGCGGATTGGCGTTCAAAAGCACTAGGTCTGCCAGCTTCCCCTTTTCAATCGTGCCAAGCCGCTCCTCCATCCCCAAAAAACGCGCTGGATTCAGCGTCGCGGTTTGCAACGCTTCCAGGGGCGTGAATCCCCCCGCAACGAATCGCTGCAGCTCTTCGTGCAGGCTGAATCCTGGAAAAACATACACACCCGGCGGCGTATCCGTGCCCGCAAGAAACGGGACTCCCGCTTTGTGCAGCAGTTGCACTACTTCCAGTTCTTTCTCGATGAATTTCTTCCGCACCGCAATGTCGTCCGTGCCGTACCCTTTCATAATTTCGTCCGTGAACCGCTTCCACGTTTTGTTTTTCCATGATGCAGGCACATACTTCGCGCGCCCGTCTTTCGCAAAATCAGCTACGTCAATCAAGTTGCCGCCGCGTTCCCAAACCAGCGTGGGACACTGCCACGTCTCGTTTTTTGCAAGCAACGCCGCGAGAACCGCCGCGCGCGCCGAATCGTAGGACGCCAGAAATCGTCCTTCCGTTTTTCCGCCTTTCAAGAAATCGTCTTCGCTCGGAGAGCTGCCCTCAAATATCCCGATCAGGTGCTCGAAACTCTTCATCCCCGCTTCCGACATTTCGCTCGCCCTCACTGAGTCCGGAACGTGTCCCGCAAACGCGATCTCTTGTTTCTTGGCTTCCTCAGCAATCGCAAACACCGCCTCGCGCGGAATCAACGACTGCAGTTTGATGAAATCCGCGCCGCTCTGCTTCAATGTGTCAACAGCCCGTCGACCGTCCTCCGCCGACGTTATCGCGATCGAACTCGGGAAGCGGGGCTTAGGACCATCCAGCATCGGCCCCGCCGTGAAAATTCTCGGTCCCAGCAAGCGGCCCGCTTCAATTTCATTGCGCCAATCCTGAACAGTTTCAAGTTCGCTCCCCATATCGCGCACGCCCGTCACTCCATTCGCAATCAACAGCGGCAGCGTGATGTCCTGCGCACCCGGAAACCAGTCGCCGAACACCAGGTGCACGTGCATGTCCCAAAGCCCGGGAATGAGAAAGTAGCCGTGGCCATTCACGCTCGGTGCGTTCCGCGGATACTTCGCGGATTTACTCGGCCCGATCGACCCAATACGGTTCCGTTCGAGAATAACTGTCTGATCCGCCAAAACCGCACCACTTCGAACGTCCACGACGTTCACATTGTTTATAACCACGAGATCGTTGGGTGATGGCTTTTGGGCCGACGCCGCGCCAGCGAAAAAAAACAACGCTGTAACCAAAAGAGCGGTCTGAACACAGTTCCCAAGCTTCATGGCCCCGCATTCTATCTCTTCCCCGGGAGAAGTCTATACGCGCAACTCGATCCACGCAGGACGCCGAGATAACCGAGATGGCGCTATGATGAAGAAGTGCGAATCTTCCAAACCGCACGAGGGTAAGACCATGCGAACAATATTTCTCTTCCTCGCGAATCTGTTCATCACCACCGCGCTCCTAGCCCAGGACAAACCCGCCGATGCTCCGCACGACATGGATCACATGCAGAACGGCGGCTTCATGCAAGGCGGCATGCATCACGCCATAGCCAAAGGCGTCAAGCTCGAACAAAAAATCGATGGCCACACCATCATCGTCCGCATCGGCCCGATGAACTTGCCCGCCCACACCAGTCACATGAAGATGCCACAGCCTCCCGATCTCGAGTGGCAAATTCCCATCGACGGCTGGCTCCTCGCCTATTCTCCAAAGCTCGTCGACGCCAACGGCAACACCGTGCCCGGCCGCGTTCTCCATCACAGCGCGTTCTGGAACGAAAATCGCGCCGACTTTCTCTGTCCCAATAAAGAGGAGCACATTTTCGGCGCCGGCGGCGAGCTAACCAATTGGGCCGAAGTCCCCGGCTACGGCTATCGCGTCCAAATGGGCGACAAAATCCGCGTCGAAACCATGGTCCACAATCCCACCGGCACTTCTTACAACAACGTCTATCTCGAAGTGACCGTCCCCTATCAGCAAGCTGCTGATGGGGCAAATCTTAAAAGTGTCTATCCCACCTGGATGGACGTGAAATCCTGCGGAAATTCCGGATACGATTTGCCCGCCGGTAATAGCGAACAAACGGGCACGGTCACCGTAAAATACAACGGCGTCCTCCTAGGCGTAGGCGGTCACATGCACGATTACGGAAAACAACTCTCACTCGAAGACATTACAAGCAAAGAAAAGGTCGCAACTCTTGACGCCAAAGTAGACAACCACGGCGAACTCCTCAGCATGCCCACCGTCTTGTTCCTCGACCGAGGTGGCTACAAGTTCACAGCGGGCGACGTCCTCAAAATATCCGCGACGTACGACAACACCACGGGGAAACTCCTGCGCGATGGCGCCATGGGAATAGTCGTCGGCTATTTCGTCCCAGTGGATGACGCCGCCATGAACACGCTTCGCCGCAAGCCGCCAACCCATCGCATGTCCGGAATGTCCCACGATCAGTAAAAGCACGAGGCGAAATGCGTGAATTGTAGTTCCCGCATCACCCAGAAAGACGAAACTTTTCCAGACGAGCAAAAAACGTCCGCTTCACCGTGCAATCTAATAGTTGGAGTTGCTCCCCTACGGTCGCACCACACTCAACTCCATGTACAATGCCGTCGGCTCGCAATTCCTAACAACCCACTTCGGGAGTAATTCATGGCCATGGATGATTTGAACGCTCCGCCGCCCACATCGCTTTCATCTGAATCGTCGCCGGGTCCTGACAAGCAATCTCGCTGGCGCAGGCTGCGTGACTGGGGCTCCCGACAGTGGATAGCTATTCGTCCCGGTCGCGAAGCGCGCCGCGGCGCCGTCTGGGGAACCCTTGCCGCCGCTGCAGTGTGCGTTATCATCGGCGGCCTCTACATACAGACGGGCTTCGGCTACTTTTTCGATTTCGTGTTTTGCATCCTATTTGCCGCCATCTTCATTCCTTTGGTTGCCCTCCTTGTCGTGCTGCTCCTCAGCATCGCCCGAAAGTTGCCGCGCTACGCCACGGGAATCATCATCGGCTCCTCCACGATCGTCATGGCCCTGTGGGGACCGCCGGAGCTAGGCGCTGCGATGGCCATTGGCATTGGGCTGTCCACGGGGATCCTCGGTGCTACAATTGCCACTTTTTTCTGGAGCAATTTCAGTCAAGCCGCGCTGAGCAAGAAAATCGTCGTCGCGCTGCTTTTTGTGTTCGCCCTTGCCGGCAATGTCTATTTCATCTGGCTGTTTGCTCACGAAGGCTCAATGGATAAGCTCATCACCTGGAAGCCTTCCGCCGATTCCATGCACGCGAAATTGGCTGCCCCCGATCCTTCTGCCCCAGGCCCGTTCCACGTCCTGACACTTTTCTATGGGGTGGGAAACGACATTCGCCGTCCGGAATATGGTTCCAGCGTCGCGATCAAGACTCGCACTGTGGATTCCTCCGACTTTTTCAAAGATTTTGAAGGCTGGAAGCGCTGGTCGCGCAAAAAATATTGGGGCTTTGATATCGACAAGCTCCCGCTGAATGCCCGCGTCTGGTATCCGGAAGGCCCTGGCCCATTTCCACTTGCTCTCATCGTTCACGGCAATCACAACATGGCCAATTTTTCCGACGCCGGATACGCCTACCTCGGCGAATTGCTCGCTAGCCGCGGCATCATCCTCGCCTCAATCGACGAAAATTTCCTGAATAGCGGCCTCTTCCACGATCCCCCGAAACAGCAAGCTGTTCGCGGCTGGATGTTGCTTGAGCATCTAAAGCTCTGGCGCGAGTGGAACCAAGCAGAAGGCAATCCATTTCACGGCAAAGTGGACATGTCGCGCATCGCGCTAATGGGACACTCACGCGGCGGCGAAGCCGCAGCCACTGCCGCCGCATTCAACCACATGAAGTACGCTCCCGAAGACGCCAACATAAAATTTGATTATGACTTCTCGATCAGAGCAGTTGTCGCCATCGCGCCCGCCGACGGTCAGTACAAACCCGCCGGACAACCTCGCTGGATTCAGGACGTGAGCTATCTCACGCTGCAAGGCGCACATGACATGGACGTTTCCTCATTCGACGGCAGCCGCCAATGGGATCACATCCGCTACACACAGCCCGGCCCGTGGTTCAAAGCCGAAATTTACGCCTACCGCGCGAATCACGGCCAATTCAACACGGAGTGGGGCCGCGACGATGCCGGCAAGCCGCTCGGCTGGCTGCTCAATCTCAAGCCGTTGATGCCCGGCGAAGATCAGCGCCGCATCTCGAAGACCTACATCTCTGCGTTCCTGGAAGCCACGCTCAAAGACCATCGCGAATATCTCCCGCTGTTCGAGGACTGGCGTGTCGCTCGCGCCTGGCTGCCGGACACGCTTTACTTCAATCGTTATCAGGGCGCCTCCTACGTCTCACTCGCCTCGTTTGACGAGGATGCCGACCTCACCACGACAACCGCTCCCGGCGGCCACATCGACGGCGAAAATCTTTCGATCTGGAACGAGGGCACAATTCCATGGCGAAACGGTGATCGCGGCTACAACGGCGTCTTCCTCGGTTGGAACCGAGCCAAAGACGCTCCAGCAGCAACTTATGCGATCACCTTGCCGGCCGGCTCCGCTTCGAATTGGCATTTGGGGCCAGGATCGACGATCGAACTCTCCATCGCGCCGCTCGATGAAGACGTGCCTCTTCCCGGAAAGAAAAAAGACGACGAAAAAGAAAAGAAAAAAAAGGACAAAGAAGACAAATCTAAAAAGAAGGAACGCGAATCTCCCGATTTCACCATCGAACTTGTGACCACCGACGGCGTGACCGCGTCCGCTCCTGTGAGCCAGTTCATCTCCATACCGCCGCCTTTTAAGGAGAAGTTTACGAAGCTCGCGGTCATGGATGACGCTGCATATAACCAGGATTGGGAAGCGGTCTTCCAGTCCGTCCGTGCCCCGCTTTCCGCTTTTCGGTCCGCCGACAATTCCAGGCAATTCGACCCGGGCAAACTCAGCGCCGTAAGACTGAAATTTGATCGCACCCCGATGTATAAAATCTGTATCAGCGGAATTGGTTTCGGCCGGCAATGATGTAAGCTGGGCTTTCTTTGGAGGCTGCTCATGCATTTTTTGCGCGTGCGTTTCGTTTGCCTTTTGTCGATCGTCACCTTCCTGTCCTCTGCTATTGGCGCCGATGCGCATGTCACGCGCGTCGAAATCATTTCTCGCACTGACATTCAGGACGGTCGCGCCTTCGGCTTGGCCGGAGCCTACGAGAAGATCGTCGGCCGCGTTCATTTCACAGTGAATCCGGGCAGTTTGCACAACCGCCTGATCGTCGATCTCGACAAAGCGCCGCGCAACGCCCAAGGTGAAGTCGAATTTTCCGCCGACCTCTATCTCCTGAAACCCAAGGACATGAACAAAGGAAACAACGCTGTTCTGTTCGAGGTCTCGAACCGCGGCGGAAAAGGAATTCTGCACATCGTAAACGGTGTAACTTCCTCAGACCCGGCCGCGGAATTCGGCGACGGATTTCTGCTGCGCGAGGGCTATACCATTGCGTGGATCGGCTGGGAATTTGACGTGGCTGATCACGGAGAAAATCTCCGGCTCTTTGTTCCGGTTGCGCACGATGCCGGAGGAAAGGAAATTCGGGGCTTGGTGCGTTCGGACTTCACGCCCGCTCAAAAAGTGGAAGACATGCCGCTCGGCCATTCCCTCCTCGGTCCGGCTGGTGGAAAAAGCTATCCCGTCGACGATCCTGCGAATACGAAAAATGTTTTGACGGTACGCGACACTCCGGATGGCCCGCGGCAAACGATTCCTCGCAGTCAGTGGAGTTTCGCCCATGCGGTGGATGGCAAACTCGCGGCCGATCCTCATTTTATTCACCTGGACGGCGGATTCCGGCCGGGCAAAATCTATGAAGTCGTTTACGAAGCAAAAGATCCCGTCGTGGTCGGCCTCGGCCTCGCTGCTGTCCGCGATTTTCTTTCCTATCTGAAATACGATCCGCAATCCACAGCGCCCGTTAAGCGCGTCTACGCTGTCGGCATTTCCCAGAGCGGGCGCTTTCTCCGTCATTTTCTCTATCAAGATTTCAACGCCGACGAGCAAAGCCGTCAGGTGATGGACGGCGTCATCGCTCACGTTGCCGGCGCAGGCAGAGGCAGTTTCAATCATCGTTTCGCGCAGCCTTCGCGCGACGCTCAACCGCTCTCCAGCCTCTTCTTTCCTACCGATCTTTTTCCGTTCACCGATCTTCCGGAAGCCGATCCCGAGCACGGCGAAACCGCTGGCCTGCTCGACGCTTCAACAAAATCACAAACCGCGCCGAAAATATTCTTCACCAATACTTCCTACGAATATTGGGGCCGTTCCGCTTCCTTGATTCACACCTCGCCGGACGGCTTGACCGACGCAAAGATTGCGGACAATGTGCGCGTCTACATGCTCGCTGGCTTGCAGCACTTCTCGGCACCGTTTCCTCCGAAAAAGAGCAATCCTGGCTCGCCGGATTCCAACGCGCAGCAGCGCTACAACCCCAATCCCATTCAGTGGTACTGGCGCGCGCTGATCACCGACATGGATCAATGGGTGAAAGACGGCACCTCGCCTCCGCCGAGCACGTACCCGAAAATCTCTGACGCAACGCTCGTACCGCTCAACAAATGGGCTTTCCCGAAAATTCCCGGCGTCAACAAGCCGCATGAAGCGAGCCTGGCATATCACCTTGATTTCGGCCCCCAGTGGAAAGAAGGAATCGTCAGTCTTGAACCTCCCAAAGTTGGCAAACCGTTTGTTGTCCTAGTTCCGCAATCGGATGCCGATGGAAACGATCAGGGCGGCGTGAGTTTGCCGGAATTGCAAGTTCCGCTGGCCACGTATACCGGATGGAGCCTGCGCGATCCGAGTATCGGTGCCGGGGATTTGCGGCTCAGCTTCTACGGGTCCTTCATTCCTTTCGCGCGGACCCCAGCGGAACGTGAAAAATCCGGCGATCCTCGTCCTTCGATCGCGGAACGGTATACATCGCGCGAACAGTACCTGGGCAAATTCGCGGAAGCGGCCATGAAGTTGATCCGCGACCGATTTTTGCTGCGCGAAGATTTGCCCGCCGTGCTTGAGCGCGGCCAACGCGAATGGGACGAAGTCGCCGGGCAGAAATAACACCACGGCGCCGCGCTTCATGGTGTCTCTGACTCGTGACGGGCGACTGTTACAAGGGAGGAAAACGCACAACACATTGGGCCGCAGACGCTATTCCACAAATGCGAAAAGCGGTCGCCTGGTCACATTGGTCGTTCGGAGTGAAAACCTGCCGTACTTCATTTCTTTCTCTTCTTGCTCCAATACCACCACTGGCACTTCTCTGCTCTTAGCCGCGGGGTTCCTGGCCTGCGCTACCGCCGCGCAAAACACATCCAGCACGCAAATATCTTGGTGCTGCCGCGCCACTCGTCCCAGTTTTTCATACATCCGTTTCGGATCCCGCTTCGCCAGCTGCGCCACGCTCCGAATCCCCAGCAATTCAAAATCCCGCAACATCGACGGGCCAACGGAAATCAAGTCCGCGAGTTGCCGAGCTTGTGCGCCCATAAAAGCCTCCTTGACAATCTAATTTAATTCCGTTTATCCTCAACTAGTCTGAGTAAGACTAGATAACTTTACAAGGAGAAAGTTAGACATGCGCGCCACCGTCGTTTTTTCTGTTCTCCCGAGCGGAATGCGGCATCTGCTCTTCTCTCCACGCCGCGTTGCCCTGAAGGGCGCCGTTCTCGCGCTTGCTCTTCTTTTCGTCTTACAGTCCCCTCAAGCCAATCAAATCGAGGAGAAAAAATCCATGAACGTAAAGAAAATTACCCCAGTCCTGCTCGTCGACGAAATCGAGCCCATCCTGCCTTTCTGGATCAATCGCCTCGGTTTCACCAAAACCATCGAAGTCCCCGAAGGCAACAGGCTCGCTTTCGTCGCTTTCCAAAAAGGCAGCGTCGAAGTGATGTATCAAACCTACGCCAGCGTGGAAAAGGACGCACCACCAGCCATGGCCGCCGCGGCCAGAAAAGGTCCCACCTATCTCTATCTGGAGGTAGACAACTTGGATGCCGTCCTACTCGCAATGAAAGACGTGCAAAAGGTCATGCCCGAACGCACCGCCTTCTACGGCATGCGCGAATTCGCAGTACAAGACCCAAGCGGCCACTTCATCACCTTCGCTCAGCACATCCCAACTCCCTAGCGCCCAGCGTAGCCTACGCAGAACTCATGCGCCAGATCGCGTGCGATTTGGGTGCCCTGAGTTATTTGATTAGATCTATCTGTTGGTCAGCCCCGCTCTCGTCACATGCAAACAGAAAAATCCAGCTCCGCCGCATTTGTAATTGTTCCTGGCGTCACCTTCAGTTGCTGTCCGTTCATGTCCTTTGACGTCATCTGTTCCGCGGGAGTGCAGATGGAACCTCCTCCGCTGCCTGGCCGCGTGGCAATTGCATCGACGCTGAACAGCACGTCTCCGGACGCCGCCACGCCATACGTGAATCCTGAGGCGGAGAACACTCCGACACTCGGATTGCTCGCCGGTACCACAAGCGTGTACTGCGCACAGTCCGCGTTCGCCGGACTCCCCGCCGGACAAGCGGTATTGGAAACTACCGCAAGTGGGTTCGTCGAAGGCTGCGATGGGGAAGTGGGAGTTGCTGGCGCGGTTTCCAGCGGGATGCTCAACTGCCGTGTTGTCCCTCCCGGCACGGATATGGTTTGCAGCGCGGCCATCGCTGCATCAATCTGCGCCGGCATGGCTCCGCCCGTAGCCGTCACAAATCCCTGCAAAAATGCAGGCCCGCTGGTGCCCGCCTCCGCAACGAGAGGAATTAGTCCGAGGCTCTGGCCGTTGGGCACGTTCAATACCGCCGTCGCGTTGTAGGGAAGATTATTTGGTCCCAGTGCGGCTGCAACGATGTCAAACGTGCCTGTCGGCAACGGACAGAAGCGAAAATTCCCATTCGCATCTGCGGACGCTTCCATCAGAATACGGTCGATTCCGGCGGTGTCCGTCTGCTCAATGGCCACCAGCACGGGACCCGCGATTGGTGCTTTCGTCAGCGAATCCACGATCTGTCCGCTGATTCCCGAGTTGTTCGGACTCACTTGCCCAGCTGTCAGCGTGGGCTTCAAACGGAATTGCCCGTTCCCTTGCTGGATGATCGAGGCGCAAGCGTTGAAATCGATGTTCAGATCCACGCTCTGCCCGGCTGTAACTTGAATCGGCCCTCCCACAATCTGACCAGGCGGAATTTTCAGCCCGGTTTCATCCTGGCTGCTCAACTGCAGCTCATGAATCGTCCCCGCGCCATCATTGAGAACCACACAGTTGAAACCATTTCCCGCACAGGCGTTCGTGGTGGGCAGGGCGCTTCCCGCGCTAGGCGTATTCGAAAGCAAAATGAGCCGGATTTGCTGGTAGTTTCCCACGGGCAACTGGGCCGAGCCGAGCTGCGCGAGCACGCAGTTCGTTTGCGCTGCCGAAAACAGATCGATTTGCATCGGTTGTGACGCCAATTGCGGCGCCAGTTCCAACCATCCCGCGCTGTTCGCGTCCGCCGTCGCGCTGGTATGTGCCTTTACTGATTGCACGGTGACAAACACGTGCGCGTAAGCCCCCGACGACCCTGCGCAGTTCGGCGGGTCGCTCATGCTGACGTTCACCGTACCCATTGCATTGTTCATTTGAGGGGGAGTAGTAGTTCCACTGCAAGTCACCATCAAGGCGACTGCGCTTACCAGGGAAACCATCAAAATGGCCGTCCGAAAAAACTGCCCCCGGGTGAATACAACCAGCAAATTTTGCATGAAGAATCTCCATGACCAGTTTAGGAATTGTGGTGAGGAGATCGAGAACGGGGACCGGAACTATCTCCTGCAAAATTATGCCTTCCGGTGCCCTGCTGGTCAAGATTTGGCTGTCTGATTACGCGTCGCCCTCTCAACAAAACTTGCAGTCTGTTAGTGCAGATTCACGCGGTCCTCATCGCACTGATACGCCGTGCGTCCTGCCGTACAACAAGTCTCCTGAATATTCCCCCCCCGTTTTCGCCCTGCAAGCCGCAACTGCAAACGCCGCCGCCCAACGCTAACCTTTCTTTTCGCTGCTTCGGCCTCCGTTGTAGGGGCAGCATGCTGCGCCCCATCTTGGCAAAACGTGAGTTCACTGAAAGTTCGTCGTCAACAATCTGAGATCACTGCTTCGGCGTGGAAGGCAGGGGAGGCGCGCGCCTCTCCGCCTCGGCTATCACCGCGATGGACCGCGCACCATTCTTCCCGACCGACCGCACCGCAAAAAAGTGATTGTCCGTAGAAACATCCTTCAAGACCGTTTGGCCGGCCTTTCCCGCGAAATCAAAAACGCTCCATCGAGCCTCGGTCGTCTCTCGCCACAAAATCTCAAACCCCGCGCGCTCCGCATCATCCTCCGCCGACCAGGACACTTTCGAATCCGGCGTCACCGCTCCCGTCAGCTTCACATTCGTCGGAGCAGCAGGCGCCAGCGCCAACTGCCGCAGCACTTCCGCGTTGTCGCGCACCACATTCCCCATAAACGTGAAATTCAAATATTTTTCGAGATCGCCATACTCAACCCCATTCTCCGTCCGCGGCGTCTGGTGCTGGTGCCGGTAATCCTCCAGCGGCTCCGTAAAACGCACCGCCGGATAACCGGCCTTCCAAAACGGATAGTGATCTCCCCCGCGTCCATACCGGTCCTGCCGGAAAATCATGCGAATCGCCGAACGCCCGTCAATTTCCTCGATCGCGCGCGCCAGTTCGCGCGCCGGTGAATCAGCGTCCTCAATCTCTCCGTTTCCAGAAAATACTCGCACGCGGTGCGGCCCGCCGGGCGCAGTGTCCGCACCCACAATATCGTTGTCCATCATTCCGCCGACCGTATACCCCTGCTCCTTCACCCATTCGAGCAAGTGCGAGCTTCCGAGGAGCCCTTGTTCTTCGCCGGAAAGCACGCCAAACAAAACAGTCGCTCGCCCTCCATGCCCCGCCGCGGCCGTTTTGCTCAACAGCCGCGCCGACTCCAGACTCACGGCCGTCCCGGACGCATCGTCGTCCGCTCCGGGCGCGTCCGCTTCGGGATCCATCACGTTCGTCGGCCGAGAGTCAAAGTCCCCGACGACAATGAACACCGTCTTCGCCAATCTGGAATCGGAACCCGGCAAAATTCCATAGACATTTTCCAGGTGCACGGGTTTTGTACCAGTCCGCTCCGACGTCATCTCGAATTTGTCCACAACAACTTGCAGCTTTCCTCCGGACTCCTTCGCAATCGCGTTGAACCGCGCCACGACGAAGTCGCGCCCGCATCCGATCCCCCGCTTCGGATCCGTCCATGAAGATAGCGTCAGTCGCGTCCCGCAGCTGACCTGTTCATGAATGAGCTCGCGCATCTTCTTTTCATCGACAGACGCACGCGTGATCGCCCCCGCTGGCCGCGGCAAAATCTTCGGATGCCGCGCGCCCGTGAGTGGCTCTCCCGGATCTCGCGGTCCCGCGCTCGGCGCTGAGCTTTTCGCCGTGCCGGGCGCACTCATTTGCGCTCCAACCTGCGCAGCGCACAAAAAGCTCAGCCCTGCAAAAATCGCTGCCCGCCTGAATTCACTTTCAACTCTTGTCCAGAATCGATTCATTGTGGTCGCTTTCCCATTCAAGTAGCTCTCATCGGCTCCGGCATTCTAACGCGGCAAGCCTCTCGCAGCGAAACAAATCTGCCGTCACCCAATTCTCCATGTTCTCTGTAGCCTCTGCGGGCTCTGTGTAAATTCCTTTTCCGTTCTTTGTTCTTGCCCCGTCACGTTTTGTGCCCGCCCCCGACTATGCTAACGTTTTTTGTTCATGAAGAAGCGCATAGGTGTGCTCTTGAGCGGCCGCGGTTCAAATTTCGAAGCCCTTGCGGAAAGTATTGCGTCCGGCCGAATTCCGGACGCAGCAATCGCGATGGTAATCAGCAATCGCGAGGGCGCCCCCGGCATCGACCGCGCCAAAACGCGCGGCATTCCCACGAGCGTCATTCCATCGAAAGGACTGGAGCGCGAAACGTATGACCGCCAGGTCGTCGCGGTCCTCAACAAGCACAAAGTCGACCTCGTCTGCCTGGCCGGCTACATGCGCTTGCTGTCGCCATATTTTGTCGCCGCGTTCCCGAACCGCGTAATGAACATCCACCCATCGCTGCTACCCTCTTTTCCGGGCCTTGAGTCGCAGCGGCAAGCGCTAGAATACGGTGTCAAATTCGCCGGCTGTACCGTCCATTTCGTAGACGAAAATCTAGACGCAGGCCCCATCGTCCTGCAGTCCGTCGTGCCCGTAAAGGACGACGACACAGAGGACACCCTCTCCGCGAAAATCTTGCAGGAGGAGCATCGCATTTATTCCGAAGCCGTTCGAATCGTCCTCCAAGGCCGCTACAAAATCGAAGGCCGCCGCGTAATTCAAACGAACTAAAAAATGTCCGATACAAAGTTCAAACCCGTCGAAGAACAGCTCGCCTACTTAAAAAAGGGCGCCGCCGAAATTATTCCCGAAGCCGACCTCAAGTCGAAACTCGAAAACTCCCTGAAAACCGGCAACCCGCTACGCGTATACCTCGGCGTGGACCCAACCGCCCCCGACATTCATCTCGGCCACACAGTAGTGCTTCGCAAGCTAAAACATTTTCAGGATCTCGGACACACCGCAATTTTCCTGATCGGCGACTTCTCCGCGATGATTGGCGATCCCACCGGACAATCCGAAACCCGCCCTCCGCTGACCCGCGAGCAAGTCGATGCCAACGCCAAAACCTACCTCGCGCAGGTCTTCAAGCTCCTCGACCCGCAAAAAACCGAGGTCCGCTGCAACTCCGAGTGGCTCGACAAATTATCCAGCTACGACATCGTGCGCATCTGCGGCCACTATAGCCTCGCTCGCATGCTCGAGCGCGAAGATTTCCGGTCGCGCCTCGAACACCACCAGCCAATCTCCGTCCACGAACTCCTTTATCCGCTCCTCACCGCTTATGACGCTGTCGCCCTAAAATCCGACGTCGAGATCGGCGCAACGGAGCAGAAGTTCAATATTTTGGTGCACCGCGACATCCAGCGCGCCTTCGGCCTTGCCGGCGAAGTCGCTCTCACCATGCCCATCCTCGTCGGTCTAGACGGCCAGCGCAAAATGTCCAAAAGCCTCGACAATTACATCGGCATTACTGAACCGCCAGGCGAGATCTTCGGCAAGCTAATGTCCATCCCCGATGAGTTGATGTGGACTTACTACGACCTCGTCACGGACCGCACGCCCGAAGAAATCACCGCGCTGAAGAAGGAAGTCTCAAGCGGCGCAACGCACCCGATGGATGTAAAGATGCGCCTCGCCCAAGAAGTGATCGCCGGTTTCCACGGCGAAGAAGCCGCCCGCAAAGCCGCGGACAATTTCCAGCGCGTCTTCCGCGACCGCCAAGCCCCAGCGGAAGCGGAAGTTCAGCGGATTCCGCGAGGCCCAGCGAAAAAACTTGTCACGTTGCTGGCAGAACTAAAGCTCGCTCCGTCAAAAAGTGAGGCTGGCCGTCTCATCGAGCAAGGCGGAGTCGAAATCGATGGCGTCCGCGTCGATGATCCCCGCAAAGACATCGACCTGAGCAAGCCCACGGCGTTCCTGCTTCGCGCCGGAAAGAAAAAATTTCTCCGCATCATTGTCGAATAAACGTTCTCGATGGATTCGCATTGTAGTGGCGCAGCATGCTGCGCCCAAGCTAGGCAAACGGTCGCTCAAAATCGCTTCTGCGCCTCAATCAAACGTTTCCGCGACAAGCTGCGCAACATGTTCCGCGATGGACGGCGCGGCGGTAAGCCCGGGCGACTCGATTCCAATAAGCTGAATCGCCTGCGGCACCGCGGCATCGCGCGCAATAACAAAATCCGCGATCCCCTTTCCATCCGGCGGCACAAGCTTCGGCCGCAAACCGGAATACCCAAGCTGCAAATCGCTCTCCTCGATTTCCGGCAAAAGCGTTTTTGCACTGTGAGCAAAATCCGCAATAGGCAATCGGTTTTTCTCGTAGTTATCTTTCCCATCGACATACGTCGCCGTTGGCCCAACCAGCGCGGTCCCCCAAAGCGTCTTAGTAAAATGCACGCCCAGACTAAGTCCATGCGCATGCGGCAAAGGATAAACCAGATCGTTAATCAACGTAGCGCGCCCCCCGCGAATTTCGCAATACTCTCCGCGCACCGGATAAATCTTCCAAGAGTTATTCCCCAGCAAAGCCGCCACTTCATCGGCGTAAAGCCCAGCCGCATTGATCACGCAGCGCGCTTCAATCGTTTCCGCCTGCGCATCTTCCTCGTCGCCGATAAGAAGCCCGACCCGTATCGCGCCCGCGACTGGCTCAAGGGAAACAACGCGCGCCCGCATGACAATGTTCGCACCCTGCCCCGTGGCCACGCGAGCGTAAGCGTGCACCAATTTTTCGGCGGAGACGATCCCCGTGGAAGGCACTTCAATCGCCGCCGCTCCCGCGATGTGCGGCTCGCGCTTTCGAATCTCCGCCGGACCAATCAGCCGCAATCCTTCCACGCCATTCTCTTCGCCTTTTTTCTTCAGCGCCTCGAGATCCGCTTCTTCATGCGCGTCCGCCGCAACCACAAGCTTTCCCGTATGGCGAAATGGGACGTTATGCTTCTTGCAGAATTCATACGTCAGCCGGTTGCCCTCGATACAATGCCGCGCCTTCAGCGAATTTTTAGGATAATAGATCCCGGAGTGAATTACCCCGCTGTTCCGCGTGCTCGTCGCCATCCCCAGCTTGGGATACTGCTCGACGAGAAAAACGTCCTGCCAGCGTGCGGAAACAGCTCGCGCAATGGCGCACCCCACGACGCCACCGCCGATAATCAGTATGTTGGCTTGGTCCATGAACCCATTTTAACGCGAGGATTATCCATGCGCATTGACTTCGTCGAAAAACGGTTTGCATTCGGCAAGCCGCGCCTGCGTTCCGTCGTGCACCGCATACACCGAGTGCTCTTTTTCCTCGTAGTGGTTGCGCCACAGAGAAGCCGCCCCGTGCACCCCATCTTTATTCAGCGCATAAAAGAAAATGTGAAACGTTGAAAGTTTTTTCTTGTCGTTGTTGTAATTGCGTGCAATGCGCGCCAGCGCCTCGAGGCACGCCTCCTCGGGCGATTTCCCCCGCCGCATCATTTCAATGATCGTGTGGCCGCCCGCGATCTTAATGTTTTCCTCGCCTTTCCCGGTCGAGCCAGCCGCGCCAACTTCGTTATCCACAAAGCAACCTGCCCCGATGATCGGCGAATCGCCCACCCGCCCCGGAATTTTCCATGCCAGTCCTGAAGTAGTGGTCGTGGCGGAAATATCCCCCTTTTCATTTACAGCCATGCACGGAATCGTGCCCGTAGGCGGATGCGCAATCACGCGCTCGGCATAAGCGATTTTCGCTTCGTCGTGATCGAAGATCGCTGCAACGTGTTCTTTCCATTCCGGACTGTCAATTCCGGGGCGCCAGTTCATCGACGACGACGCTTTCCACGCCAGCCAAATCCTCCGCGAATGCTCGGTGAGCAGATTCATGTCCTCAAACCCTTCCGCCACCGCAAATCGCCGCGCCCCGTCGCCGACCATCATCACGTGATTCGTCTTCTCCATCACCGTTTGCGCCAGCCGCGCAACATTCTTGATGCGCCGCACCGAAGCGACAGAACCAGCTCGGTGCGTAGGGCCGTGCATCACACTGGCGTCCAGCTCCACTTCGCCTTCCTCGTTGGGCAATCCTCCGTAGCCGACAGAATCGTCGTTCGGGTCGTCTTCCACAACGCTGACCGTCGCGACAACGGCATCCAGCGTGCCGCCGCCCTTCCTAAGAATGTCCATCCCCTTATCGAGCGCGTGCAGCCCGTTGGCGCTCGAAATAATAATCGGCCGTGTGCCCTGAGCCGCCGAGGATGGCAGCGCAGTCGCGTCCGCCGGAAGCGAGTGCCCAAAGACTTTGCCGGCACACGCGGCAAAAAAACTACTTGCAAGAGACGTCAGAAAGAATTTGCGCCGTGACCAAAGTTTCATAAGGATGCCTCCTTCGTGTGCGCGTGCAATATACAAGCGGAAAGGAGAGATTGGAAGTTGTCGGGGGCCGCCTTCGGTGGCGGACTGCTCTTCCGTTTGGTAACGCGTGGAACGGAGTGGCCCTTCGCTTCAGTCGGGAATTCCCGGCCGTTCCAATTCAAAAAGGGTTTGCCACCTGATTTTTCTGCCACATGCGAAATCCGCCAAGAAAAGCGTTTTCATTGCTGCCCAGCTGCGCTCCCGCCGGCAGCTTCTTCAATTTCTTGCAATTCCCCCCGCCCAGCACTACGTAGTCCGCATCGAGCGCGACCTTCAAGCTCTTCGTAATCTTGGCCACATACCGCCGCCATTTCTTCTTCCCCATTCCCTCGAGGCCGCGCAATCCAAGATAGTCCTCATATGTTTTCCCGTGTTTGTAAACAAGATGCGCCAACTCCATCGGCTGCAGGACTCCCTCGACGATCATCGCCGATCCCAGTCCAGTGCCCAATCCCAGAAACAACATGCGTCGCCCCTTGTAGCTGCCAAGCGCCTGCATGGCCGCATCATTAATAATTTTTATCGGACAGCCAAACGCTTTGTGAAAGTTGAATCCCACCCAGCCGCGCCCCAGGTTGTGCGGTTCGCGAAGCGGATGCCCATTGATAATCGGCCCGGGATAGCCGAGCGAGATGCAATCGAACTTCCAATCGGCCACGGCCCTTTTCACCAAACTAACCATCTTGCGCGGCGTCATCGTCGGACCAGACGGATATTTTCGCGGTTCTTTCTGCCCCGTCGCCAAAAGCTTCACGTTTGTTCCGCCGACGTCGATCACAAGAACTCTCGGAGATTTTACCGTCTGCGCAGCTTTCATGACTGCTCCTGTACGAGTCGAACCTTCATTTCGTCTGTTCCAAGGCCAACCGATTCTAGGGTGAACCGACCATTGAGCGAAGAACATTCGCAGTTTAGGCGAAAACGGCCCGCCGCTCATCTTGCTGCGGCCTGCTCGTGTGGCAAGTTGTTGTCTATAGTGCAGGGAAAGCGTATTATGCGCGAGTTGGAGGTTCAACTCGAAAATTCCTGCTGAATACTCCCCCGCACGTAGCCAGCCCCTACTAGTGCAGAAAACGTGAACTGAACTTTCCTGAGTTCGTTGTTTTCAATGCTTCCAGAACCGTTGTGCCGTTAAAAAAGGAGAATCTAAATGCAGATAGCTCGTTTTCGCCCATTGCTAGCCCTTTGTTGTGTCGTTCTGTTCTCGACCCTCTCTCATTCCGCCGCCGCCGCGACCCTTTGCGTCAACTCCGCTGGCTCCCACGGCTGCTTCTCGAGTATCCAAGCAGCCGTCAATCATGCCCATGCGAACGACGTGATTGACGTTAGAGCCGGTACCTACAAGGAGGACGTGGTCATTGGCATTCCGCTTTCACTCATCGGTGCCGACGACGATTCATCCATCATCGACGCCACCGGATTTGCGCATGGCATTTTTGTGGACGGTCTAGACAATTCCGGCCTCCACAATGTGACTATTGCCGGATTCACTGTGAAGAATGCCCTGTTCGAAGGGATTCTCGTCGTCAGCGCTTCGGACGTCACGATTCGCGACAATCGCATTGTGGACAATGACAAATCCTCGGGCCTGTTATTCACGGGGGCGCCGACCGGCTGCCCCGGCCAGCCTGGCGATGGAACTTACGAGAACGATGAAACCAGCGACTGCGGCGGCGGTCTTCACCTGATCGGAACGGTGCGCTCGATCGTATCTGGCAACCGGATCACGGGCAATGCCGATGGCATCCTGATTAGCGACGAGACCGCGGAAAGCCGCGACAATCTGCTGATCCATAACACCGTTAAGAACAACCCCCTCGAGTGCGGCATCGTTCTTGCCTCACATCCGCCCATGGGCTCGATTGGCTCTCCCCACCATGGCATCGACCACAACACCGTGGCAGAGAATATCTCCACTGACAACGGCGTCCAAATTGGAGGCGCAGGAGTGGGGCTTTTTTCCGATGGCAACGGCCCCGGCCGAGTCTCGGATAACGTGATTATTCGAAACAAATTGACCGGCAACGGATTGGGAGGCGTCACACTTCACACGCATGTGGGGCCGGCTTTTGGCGCTCCCGCCGATAACATGGACGGAAACATGATCATCGCCAACTTCATCGCCGGAAACCTCGCCGACAGTTTCGACACGGCCACGCCCGGCCGCGTGGGGATCAACATCAATAGCGGCGATGGCGGCTCTCCGGTTCGCGGCACCGTCATTTCCCAGAACGTTATCCGCGACGAGGACGTCGACATTGCGGTCAACACTCCCGCCGAGGTCGATATCCATCTCAACGATTTGCTTGGCGGCAAAATCGGCGTCGTTGATGTTTGCGCCCTCGACAAATCCTCTGCGTGTACTGGCAGCATCGACGCCACTGAAAACTATTGGGGATGCCCTGCGGGTCCAGGCGGCCCAGAATGCACGACAACCAGCGGAGCCGCCATTCGCTTCACCCCTTGGCTCCAAAAACCCTCGGACGACGATGACGATCGCGACCACGACCGCCAAGACCACGACGCGCTCAACTTCAACCGCGCCGATGGCCAGCATTTCGTCGTACTGCTACTGAGCAAGCCGGCCTTCCGCAGCTGACTCTCAACGCTATGACAGAGCCCGGGCCAGCTAGCCCGGGCTGCGCCTCATTTGTATCGTTGTGAGCTCGCTGGTAAGGGCGGATGCGCACTTCAACAACCTGCTCGCATCCGGTAGACTGCGGCGATTTTATCCAGTTTCCCGGAGCAAGCCGGGCGAAAACTCGCTTGATCAATTAAGGCCTGAATCGGAAGCTGGGCCGCTTCCGGGCTGGTATAGCCATGCCGCGGGCGTGGCAGGGAGACCGCTGCCGCTCTCGGCATAACCACCGGTGATTAGTGCTTTGCCGCCGGCAAGAAGAGTTGCAGAGGCGAAGAATCGCGCGCTTCCCAGCGAGCCTGGAACTTTGGTAAACGTGCCCGTGGTTTCGTCATACAGCTCGGCGAAGGAGCCGCCTCCGGCAACAAGGACTCTGCCGTTCGGGAGTAGCGCCGCGGCTGAGGGCAACTTGAAGCGCGCAGTATTCATCGCGCCGGTGGCGGTGAATGTGCCGGAAGCAGGATCGTAAATTTCAGCGCTAGCATATTCTCCGTGCCAATCGCGGTTGTCAGAACCGCCGACGATGAGAACTTTTCCGCTGCGAAGAAGAATCGCCGCGTGCTTGTGTCGGCCCACGCTCATCTGGCCTGCCGAAGTGAACTTGCCGGTGGCGGGAGCGAAAACTTCCGCCGATCGGTAGACATTTTGCGAAGGGTAATGCCCGGAGCCTCCACCCACGATCAAAACTCTGCCATCTTTAAGAGCCGTCGCCGTATGCGCCCCGCGCGGCTCAGTCATGCTACCGGTCTGAGTAAATTCCCCCGTCGCTGGATCGTAGATCTCGGCACTGGCCAGTGCATTTTCCTGGCGATCCACGCCACCAGCGATAAGTACGCGCCCGTCCGGAATAAGAGTGGCTGTGTTTCCGGCTCGCTCGATCACCATATTGCCGGTGGGAGTGAACGCACCGGTGGCAGGATCGAATACTTCCGCGGAGCCGGGCCGATCATAACGGCCAGTCCAGCCGCCAACCATCAGCACCTTGCCGTTTTTCAAAAGTATCGCCGTGTGGCCCGAACGTCCGATCGACATGTTCGCGACGGACTGAAATGTTCCGGAACTCAGATCAAAAAGTTCGGCGGTCGGATACGGGTTGGACTCGCCACCACTGCCAGCAAATCCGCCAGCGATGAGGACCTTGCCGTTCGGCAGGAGCGTGGAACTGTGGCTGGCACGTGCGATGTGCATCCCCGCGATTTCCGACACCGAACCGGGCCCAGAGGGCCAGGGAGCGCCAGGAAGTGAGAAGCAAAGCAACGGCACGAGCATCAACGAGAGCAGTAAGAATCCAAGTGTCTTAGCAGGACGCGATTTCATGGGACCCCTCGCAAGTTGGTTTTGCTGACGTGCAAGACGCGCGGAAGCAGCAAGGTGTTAACAGAGGTGTGCTAAGGGATGTGGAAATTAGTGCGGCGAGAGAGTTGTAGAAAAGCTTTCCTGCGCAGCGGTGTCATAGAGATGAAGCAGTTGAGCGGCGCGCTTGAGCAAATCGGCGGGCAGGTCGCCGGGCTGATAGTCAACCCAGCCCGTAGTGAAGTTGAGCGGGATTTTTTGGCCCGAGGAGCTTACTTCGACGGCGCCGAGACGATTCAAAACCTGTTTAACTTCGTTTACGCCACATTCTGGAAGCAACAGAAGAAAGTCGTCGTCGCTGAGCCGCGCGGCAATGTCCGAGCCGCGGCTCGCTTTTTTCAGGCAGCGGCCGAGTTCCTTGAGCGCGGCGTCTACCGCAGGCTTACCGTATCGCGCGCTGAGGTGCGCGAACTCATCCACGTGGACGGTGGCGAGACTCAGCGCCGTGTTTTGGCGCCGCGCGCGAGCTACTTCTTTTCCGAGATGCTGCTCGAGAGAAGAGCGCGTGTACAAGCCCGTCACCGGGTCAAGGCCAACCGATTCCAATATCTGCTGTGGGACAGCTGGCGAATCTACTGCCAAGCCTGTGAGTTGCCTTCGCAGACGCCTAAACGACCACTGCCGATAGACCAGCCAGCCATTGAAAATGAGAATCAAACACAATGTCGCCCAGCGCGCCTGATCGGATCGGATTTCGTAAAAATAATCCGCATGCCGAAAGAAGGAATGAATCGAGGAAAGTAGGAAGGCGACAGCCGAGAGTACGGTAACGGACAATGTGGAAAACCACAGCCACCACTCGTGCCGGGAAATTTTCTGTGGGTTGGCGCCTTCTGGCAAAACGCGGAAACTGCCGGAGCCCTCGAGAGGCGAGGGTTTTGGCTTGCGTGCGGATATTCCCAAGAAAGATTTCATTTTGCGAACGGTGGAACCGTGCTGCCATCACTGTAGTCGCGCGCAACGAACGGAGGCAACATCGAAAACGTACAGGCTCGCACGATTCAAGAACCTGCCCATCCGGGCAGGCGTAGCAGGAAACTACAACGCCATGCCGTTTGGCAGAGTCGCCGTGGGAGATTTCGCTGCCGGCAGAGAAGTGTGTTCGAGCACGCGGCGCGCATAGAGCGCGACGTTCTTGACACGTGCAGCGTACGCCGGGTTGGGATTGCGAATGCCGCCGTTGTACGCGCCGATGGCTTGATCGACGTCGCCGTCGAAGCGATCCAGTAAATCGCGGAGAACAAGTCCAGCGTAAGTGGTGAGGACTTCGCTGTGGACCGAATTCAGGTCGAGATCGCGCGAAGGACGCAACCGAGGCGGCAACTGGTCGTAGTGGCGCTTGTCTTTCAGATAAAGCAGATGAGCGGCGCGCAGAGTTTCGCGCGAGATTTGCCACGCGCCGATCGAGTAGTCGCTCACGAGCACGCGTTTGCGGCCGCGCTCAAGAACGATGTCGCCCCGTTCCGCGCGCTTCTTCCAAACGGCATGCGTGAGATCCCCGTTCACATCCATATAGTTGTTTTCCATCGCGCCGACTCCGAGAAAATAATCCAGCGGCAGATTGTAAAAATGCGCGACATCCAGAATGTCCGAAGCGAGCCGCAGCGCCTGATGATGCGTGAGCGGATGAGGCGCGCGGGTGCTTTGCCCGACGACGCGCCAATCCGTTTGCGATTTGAAAACAAGAAAGTCTGCCAGAGCGGGAAGCAATTGAAAGGACGGAAGCGTTTCCAGCTTTTGCTCAGTGGGAACATTGTAAGCGTTCTCGAACATGCGGCTTTGTTGTTGAGCGAGCGCGAGATTCTGCTTGGTCCACGAGACAAGTTCGTAGTGTGTGATGAAACCGTGAGATTCCATTTGGTTGAGGCGCGGGATTGCGGTGAGCTGATCGTTTTCGGTGAGCAGGAAAATTTTGTAGGAGACACGTCTCCCGGTCCTGTTTGCTGTCAGAAAAATCCTGGAAGCATCGTCCAGATCGCGGCCGCGGAGGTATTCGTAGCGAAGAAACGCTTCCAGTTGGTCGTCGAACGAGGCAATTTCCGCGCAAGCCACCTCGTTCGAGAACGGAAGAGCAATGTGCAGGCCCTGGATCTTTGGACCGAGATGCCGATGTTGCGCTGAGACGCGGATGTGCCGCGGCCAAAGGCGATCGGCAGTCCATGAAGTTAGCGCAAGTGCTGAAAGAAAGACCGCGGCTAGAGCGCGTGCGGGAAAAGGCTTTGCCGCAGAAGAATGGTGGAGAGTGCTGGTGAGTTTTTTGGCTGACATAGCTGCAGCCCTCGTTGCGTTCGATGATGATACATACTCGCAGGAGAGTAGTGCACGCCCACTGCCGAGGAAATCGATTCTGAATCGTTCCGCAAGTCACCGAAAACAAGCGTCTTAGCGAATCTGACGCTGATAAGCACGGCTTGGCTGTGGCAGAGGTGCGTGTTTCCGCGTCCATCCTTCCACAGCGATTCGTCTGCGGAGACGTAGCTCGAGCCATTGAGGCTCGGAGCTTCGCGTTTTGGGCCATGGGGTTACTCGAAGCGCAGTGCGACTAAAGGATCGATGCGCGTGGCGCGGCGCGCAGGGACGTAACAAGCCAGGAAAGCAACAGCCATCAGAAGAATTGTGATGGAGATGTAGGTGACGGGGTCCCAAACGCTAACACCGTAGAGCAGCGTGGAGGCGAACCGCGTGATGGGCAGCGCGATCGCTATGCCTGCGAGAACGCCGACTCCAGCGAGGAACATGCCTTGCCGGAGGACGAGCTTCAGGACTTGCTGCGATTGCGCGCCGAGCGCCATGCGAATGCCGATTTCGCTGGTGCGCTGCGTCACGGAATAGGACAACACTCCGTAGATTCCGATGGACGCAAGGATGAGAGCGAGCAAGCCGAAGAGGCCAAGAAGAGCAGCGCCCATGCGCGCGGCCCAGAGGCCTTGCGCGAGGAGTTGCTCGACGGTCTGCCCGTTAGTAAGGGCAAGATTGCGGTCAAGCTGGTTCACCTGAGCGCGGACCGCGCCCATAAGGGCTTCGGGGTTGCCGGTGGTGCGGACGATGAGGCTGGCCTGTGGAGAGTATTGCTGGCGCAATGGGATATAGGCGACGGGCTGAGGATCTTCTCCAACGGCACCTATGATGGTGGTGCCAACCACGCCGATAACTTGGTATTGATGGGGGTCGACGACGATGGTGAAGTGTTTGCCGAGAGGATCCTGTCCGGGCCAAACGAGATCGGCCATCGCCTTGTTGATGACTACCACCGGCGTGGTGGTCTCGCGATCGAAGTCCGTGAAATCGCGGCCACTGAGAGTGGGAATGCGGAGGGCTGCGAAGTAGCCTGGCATAACGTCATCAAACGTGACGAGGGTTCCGCGGTTGTTGGGATCGGTTTGCTCGCCTTCACGAAAGATGGTTCCCGCAAGGCCGCCATTGCCACCGCCAAGAATGCCATTGGATGACAAGGTGGCGTCTGCAACACCGGGAACGGATTTGACGCGATCGAGAGCGTCACGGAAGAACTGTTGGCCGTGATCGGGATCGTAGCGGAGGGCGCCGAGATCGAAGTTGTACTCGAAGAGATTTTTCGACTCGAAGCCAGGATTGATTTCCTGAGCTTTTTGCATGCTGCGGAGGAAAAGGCCTGCGCCGATGAGAGCAACGAGGGCCAGCGCGATTTCCGATACCACCAGCAGGCTGCGCATACGGTTGTGGGCCCAACCCATTGTTCCGCCGCGCCCGCCGGCCTTCAGAACTTCGTTGAGGTCGGTGTTAGAAGCTTTGAGCGCGGGAATGATCCCGAAGACAAGGCCAGTGAGAACAGAGATCGCAAGGGTAAAGAAGAGAACGCGTGAGTCGAAAGAGAGATCAATCGAGCCGTCGGGCAGGAACGGCGGACGGAAAGACCAGAGAAGCTTGCGGCCCCAGAAGGCAATCAGAGACCGGCCAGGCCACCGAGGAGAGAGAGCAGAGTGCTTTCGGTCAGGAGTTGGCGCACCAAGCGGAAACGGCCAGCGCCAAGAGCAGCGCGAAGAGTGAGCTCCTTTTCGCGTTTGGCGGCTTGCGCAAGCAGGAGATTGGCGAGATTCACGCAGGCGATGAGCAGCACCAGGCCGACTACGCCCATAAGGACGCCTCCGGCGAGGGAGAACTGAGCGCGCTGGTTGATGCCGAGCGCGGACTGATTGAGCGGGTAAAGTTCGCAGGTGCGACCGGGATTGTCGCGTGGATACTCCTTTTCGAGAGCGGAGGCGATTGTTTTCATGGCAGGGCGGGCCTGGTCGACGGTAACGTTCGGTTTCAGACGGCCAACGATGTTTATCCAACGCATGCGGCGGTGATTCTCGAGTTCCTTGAGCTGACCTGTCACGACGTAATCACGCATGCTGAGGGGAACCCAAAGGACGTCCGGCTGAGCGAGCGAGACGATGCCTTTGAAATTGGGTGGAGCAACACCGATGACGGTGTACGAGTTTGCATTGAGATTGATGGTCTGGCCCACGACGTTGGGGTCGGAACCAAATTGCTTGACCCAGAGCGCGTAGCTCAGAACAACGACGGGGTCGGCGCCGATCTTCTTGCCTTCGTCGGGGTAGAAAAAGCGGCCGCGGTAGGCTTTCACGCCAAGAACATCGAAGAAATTCGGGCTGACGAGAGAGGCCAGGAGCTGCTGAGGCTCAGCTTGACCGCCCCAGTTGAGGGGAAGGGGGAATGTCACAGCAGCGAGGCCGGAGAAGATGGTGTTCTGGTCGCGGTAGTCCTCATAGTTGGGGAGGGAGGTTGGTGTGAGCTGAAAGTTGGTATTGGCGTCAACGGTTCTGGTGTCGCGCGTGAACATTTCGGCGAGCTGCGCCGGCTCCTGGACGGGAAGGGGATGCAAGAAAACGGCGTTGATAATAGTGAAGATAGCGGTGTTGGCGCCGATGCCGAGAGCCAGCGACAGAATGGCCACAAAGGTGAAGCCGGGGCTTTTCTTCAACATGCGCACGCCGCTGCGCAGATCCTGACTAAGTGTTCCAGCCATTTGGCGCCTCCCCAAGCACACTTGCCCGCTCAACTGATTGGGCTGACAAGTATACTGACGCGCGAACGTCCTGCCCGTTTCTGGGACGCCCAGTTTGGGTGACGCCCGCGGATTTCAGACGGGGGGCATACCCACCCCAGTTGTTTTGCGAAAAGAGTGTGGAAGCTGTTGAGGGCAAAGGGCTTGACGAATTGCGCGGGGCAAAAGAGTGCGTAAGAGTATGAAAACAAAGCATGGATAAATGCTTTGAAATGATATTGATGTGGATTCACGGGAAAAAGAGTTGAAAGTCGACAGCTCAAAGGTGAAAGGGGAAGGAAGAGAGTTAAACGCAGAGACGCTGAGCGAGCAGAGAGAGGAAAAACAGGGTGAAGTGGAGAGCGACTGGTTGAATCGCGAGGAAAGCATACGACAGGGTAGCATGGATTCTTATTACTGTCAATAACTATTATTGTATGGTATCATTCGAATAAGACGGGTGAAGTTGAGTGATTGGAAGGAGTTGGCGGGGATTTCAGGAATTCGTGAGACAGTGGAGAAGAATAAGACACGCAGCCGTTGCAAAAATGGCACAGGGCACGATACCAGGCAAAATCGGGCGGGCTACACCACATATTCTCCCATCGTTAAGAGCTTGCAGCGCTTCTCCGTTGATTAAAGCGGATAGGCTACGATAGCTCTGTGTTATTTTGACCTCTGTAAACCGTTTTCCCTATCACCTCCGATGAAGATCTCTACAGGCCAGGTTCGGTTGGGCGCATCAGATTTGAGCAATCATCTGGCGTGCCGGCACGTGACGACGCTGGACTTGCAAGTTGCACGCGGCGAGCGCGCCGCGCCCGATTGGGCTGCGCCGGACCTGAAGGTGATTCAAGAACTTGGATTACGGCATGAGGCGGCGTACCTGGCGCACCTAAGCAAACAAGGTCTGACGGTCGAAAACCTCGGTCATATCGATCACCAAGACGAAAAGCTGCTGCTGGCGAAGACGTTGGATCTTATGGAGCGGGGCGCGGAGGTGATCGCGCAGGGCGCGCTTCGAGACGGCGAATGGTTCGGGCGGCCGGATGTGCTGCGGCGAGTCGAAAAGCCCAGCGCGAGGTGGGCGTGGTCGTATGAAGTTGCGGATACGAAATTGGCGCGCGAGACGAAGGCGACGACGATTCTGCAATTGTCGCTGTATTCGGAGCTATTAGGAAAGATTCAGGGGACCATGCCGGAGTTTTTGTGGGTGGTGCCGCCGGGAGCAGGATTTGCCGGTGAGAAATACCGCGTGAGTGAATACGCGGCGTATTACCGCTATGTGAAGGGGAGACTGGTGGGGGCGGTAGGGTGGGGATTTCCTGCGGTGAAAGAAGTGGCGAGTAACGAGTGGCGAGTGGCGAGCAAAGCACAGACTGAAGTCTGTGCCACGGAGACTTATCCGGAGCCGGTGGAGCATTGCAATGTGTGCCGATGGTTTAAGGAGTGCGATGCGCGGCGGCGGGTGGACGATCACTTGTCGCTAGTGGCGGGGATTCGGCGGCAGCAGCGAGATCAATTTGAGGAGTGGAATGCAGAGACGATGGAAAAGCTGGCGGCGCTGGCGATTCCCCTGAAACAGCGGCCGAAGCACGGAGCTCGTGCGGGTTACGAACGTGCGCGGGAGCAGGCTCGTGTGCAGGTGCAAGGGCGCACGGAGAAGAAGCTGGTGCATGAAGCGCTTTTGCCGGCTGCGGCGGGAATGGGATTTTGCCGGTTGCCGGAGCCTTCGGCGGACGACATGTTCGTGGATTTGGAAGGCGACCCGTTCGTGGGCGAGCAGGGGTTGCAATACTTGTTTGGGTTTGCATTTCTGAGCGCGGAGGGCGAATGGAGTTACGAGAAAAAATGGGCATTGAATCGCGAGGAGGAAAAGAAAGGATTCGAGTGGCTGGTGGATGAAATCATGCGGCGGCGGGCGGCGAATCCGAAGATGCATGTATATCACTTCGGAGCATATGAGCCGGGCGCACTGAAGCGGCTGATGGGGATGTACGCGACGCGGGAAAACGAGATTGACCGGATGCTGCGCGCGGGAGTCCTGGTGGATTTGCATCAGGCGTTCAAGCAGAGCACGCGGGCCAGCGTGGAAGAATATTCGCTGAAGAAGATCGAAGCATTCTACGGATTTGAGCGCGCGACGCCGCTGGATTTGTCGCGGGCGGCGATGCGGTATGTGGAGCACTGGCTGGAGTTGGGACGGCTCGAAGAGGCAGACGAGGTTCCGGAGAAATTTCGCGAGACGCTCGAGGGTTATAACGGGGAGGATTGCGTTTCGACGGGGAAGCTGCGCGATTGGCTGGAGGAGGAGCGCGGGAAATTGGTGGCGGAAGGCGCGAGTTTGCCGCGGTTCATGGACGGAGAAGAGGAAGCATCCGAGGAATTGGACGAGCGGCAAAAGCGGGTGGCGGCGCTGGTTGCGAAGCTCGTGGACGGGATACCGGCAGATTCTAGCGAACGCACGGAGGAAGACCAGGCGAAGTGGTTGCTGGGGCAACTTTTGGATTGGCATCGGCGAGAGAACAAGGCGACCTATTGGGAAGGTTACCGGCTCGCGGATCTGGATGACCACGATCTGTTGGAAGAACGAGCGGGATTGGCAGGGTTGCGGTTCGTGAAGAGATTGGGAGTAGAGCGAAAGACTCCAACGGATCGGTATTCGTTCGAAAAGCAGGAGACGGAAGCGCGCATCGACAAAGACTTGTATTACAAAGCCGAGAAGTTTGGATGTGTGGTAGCGATGGATTTGGCTGACCGCAACATCGACGTGAAGAAAACGAGGAAGACTGCAGATTTGCACCCGACGGCAGTGTACGCGTGGGAGCGGCCGTTTAATGTGAAGGAGCACGCGGAAGCGCTTTTCAGAATCGGCGAACTCGTGGCGGAGAGCGGAGTCGATGCGGCGGGCCATTTTCGTGCGGGGCGCGATTTGCTGTTGCGAAGGCGGCCTCGTTTGGCTGCCGGCGAAACACTTGATGCGCTGGCGGGCGAGGAAGTAAAGAACACCGCGTGCCGAATCGCTTCGGCGCTTGAGGATTCCGTCTTTGCGATTCAGGGACCGCCGGGCGCGGGGAAGACGTTCACGGGCGCGCGGATGATTTGTGAGTTGGTGCAGGAGGGAAAGAAAATTGGCGTTACAGCGCTGAGCCACAAGGTGATACGGCATTTGTTAGACGAAGTGGCGGATGCCGCGAGGGATATGAAGACTAGCAGCGTGCGGTGCATGCAGCGAACGAACGAGGAAGCGCCTACGGCGGACATTGCGATTGCGCAGGACAACGACGAGGCGCTGGCGGCGATGGCGAGCAGAAAAGCCAACGTGCTAGGCGGAACTTCGTGGCTGTGGACTCCAGAATTAGCTTTCGAAACCGTGGACGTGCTGTTCATTGATGAAGCTGGGCAGATGGCGTTGGCGGATGTGCTGGCGGTGTCACAGGCGGCGAAGAGCATTGTGTTAATCGGCGATCCGCAACAACTGGAAAGACCGTTGAAAGGGAGCCATCCGGATGGCGCGGAGAAATCGGCGTTGGAACATCTGCTGGACGGACGGAAAACGATTGCGGCAGATATGGGATTTTTGCTGCCGGAAACGTGGAGGCTGCATCCGAAGGTTTGCGAATTTACTTCGGAGATGTTTTACGAGGGCCGGTTGGTGTCGCGCGATTTCTTGCGGAACCGCGTGATGGAGGGACATCCTTGGCTGAGTGGGGCGGGATTGTGGTTTGTGCCGGTGGAACACGAAGGGAGTAGGAACTCTTCGGCGGAGGAAGTGGATGTTGTGGCCCGAATTGTGAAGGGGCTGTTGGAGCCGGAGGTTACATGGCTCCGTGGCGCCGGGAATCCGCGCCGCTTGAAGGAAGAAGAAGACATTTTGATTGTGGCGCCGTACAACGCGCAGGTTGCGGATTTGAAGACGCGGCTGCCGAGAATGCGGATTGGGACGGTGGATAAGTTTCAGGGGCAAGAGGCGCCGGTGGTGATTTATTCGCTGACGACTTCGTCGCCGGAAGAGGCACCTCGGGGGATGGAGTTTTTGTATAGCTTGAACCGGTTGAATGTGGCGACTTCGCGGGCGATGACGGCGGTGATTGTGGTGGGGAGTCCGAGGTTGTTTGAGCCGGAATGCAGAACGCCGCGGCAGATTCAGCTTGCGAATGCTTTGTGCGCCTACCGAGAAATGGGGATTGAGGTTGACCCTACCAGGATTTAGAACATCCAGTAACCGACAAAGAAGTTTGAAGGTTGCAGGCGGATAGAGAGCACGATGAATCGTGCCCCTACAATGACATCGAGGGGCGGCGGCTATTTCGCGCGGGAGTGGGGTGGAGCTCCCTCCTGCTTGCGACCATTTGCGTGTTCATGCAATCCAATGCACGAGCGTAAGCTGCGGCGGACCTCAGAAGCCGGCTGCGGCGGAACATAAACTACAGCGGGAATGACGGGGAAGAACCATGGCCGGGAAAAATCAAGTGCGAGAATCGGTTTTGCAGGCGATTGGCAATACGCCCGTTGTGCGGCTGAGGAAAATTGTGTCGCCGGGGATGGGTGAGGTGCTGGTAAAGCTGGAGTACTACAATCCTACCGGCTCTTACAAAGATCGCATGGCATTGGCAATGATTGAAGGGGCGGAGTCGCGGGGCGAGTTGCGTCCGGGCATGCGCGTGGTGGAGTGGACGGGAGGAAGCACGGGATCGTCGCTGGCGATGGTCTGCGCGATCAAGGGCTACCGCTTCACGCCCATATCTTCGGATGGATTTTCGGACGAAAAGCTCCGGACGATGCGTCTTTTCGGCGGGGACCTGGAGATTTTTCCGGCCGAGGACGGCAAGCTGGTGCCGGAGCTTTACCAGAGGATGAAGCGGCGTGCGGAAGAATTGGCGCAGCAGCCGGGAACGTTCTACACGAACCAATTCAATAACCAGGACGCGATTCGCGCGTACATGGGAATTGGCAGGGAACTGGTAGAACAGGCGGGCACCGATTTAGCCGCGTTTTGTGGCGGAGTGGGCACAGCCGGGATGATTGTGGGCGTGTCGCGCGCTCTGAAGGAGGCCGGATGCAAAGCCCGCATTGTGGCGCTCGAGCCGGCAGGTTCGCCGGTGCTTACCACGGGAAAAGGCGGGGCACACCGCGTTGAAGGGATCGCGGCGGGGTTCCGGCCGCCGCACTTACAGACAGGCGACTTCGATGAAGTACGCACGGTGGAGGAAGGGGCAGCGCGTGAAATGGCACGACGGTTGGCGAAGGAGGAAGGAATATTCGCGGGCACGTCGTCCGGATTGAACGTTACCGCGGCGCTGCAGTTGGCGCAGGAGCTTGGGCGGGGGAGTACTGTCGCTACGGTGGCCGTAGATACGGGCTTCAAGTATCTCGCAGGGGATCTGTATCGAGAGTGAGCGAATACACTGAAAGATTCGTTACGGGCAGACTAAAAACCCTAGCTCATAGGCGGCGGATCGAAAGATGAATTCCCCATCCTTCGAGGGAGACGAAGGATGGGGAGGCCTAGACGCATGCCAATGTACGAATTTGCGGCTGATGACAGGCCGCGATACGTTACGGCCGTTGGGGCTTTTTCTTGATGGGGGGCTTCTTTTCTCCGCCCTTGGGGCTGATTAGAATCAAGAAATCTTTGGCATTGAACGGGTATCGGCGGACGGACTGTTGTCCGGTGGTACTTAAGGTGACGTCCACCCGGCGATTGTTGGCGAGGACCAGGATCGGCAGATTGCGTATCATTCTTTGCCGTTCCGCAGCACTCAGGTCAGGATTATCTGCCATCTGTTCCTCGATTTGGGCGGCAGTCAGTTGGTCCTCTTTGCCAAACGACTTCAGTTCAAAGTGGTCCGCAGGGACGCCGTGTTCAACCAGGAAGGTCTTGGTGCGGTCGACGCGCCGCTCGGTAAGAGCCTTGTTGAATTCCTCGGTACCGCGAGGGTCGGCATGACCACCGAGGATCAGGTGGGCATCCGGCATATATTTCAGGTAGTTCTTGAAGTCGTCGGCCAATGCTTTAAGGATCTCTGCCTGACTGTCTAGCAGGCCGCCTTCGGGATTCGCAGCGGTGGGCCGAGCGGTTTGGAAATAAATACTATGGAGGGCAAGCTTGGCCTCCAACTGCTTGATTTCAGGGGCCGGAGTGGGAGGGGGCGGTGGCGGCGGAGCTTGCACTTCCACCATGGTGGTGGACGAAGCGTTGAGCGGCGGGACGCGGTCATCGTTCACGTTGCAAGTGACGGTGATGCGGCCTGGTTGCGCGCCCTTCGTATTCAAAGTGGCGGTGCCACCATTGCCGGAGACATCACCGGCGCTTGCCGTGTAACTGTAAAGCAGCCTGCGGCCATCCGGGCTGCTGGCGGTCGAAGTGATGGTTGAGGACCCGTCCGTTTGTACACTCGCGGGATCTGCAGAGCATGAGATTACGGGTGGACGAGGCTGCTTCACGTTGAACCTGGCGCTGCAAGATGCAGAACCATTTTTTCTGCCATCACTCAAGTTGGCAGTGACCACGTACTCGCCGGGTTGCAAGCCGGTTGTGTCAACTTGGGCGGAGTCGCCGCTCCCAGTGACTTTCACTCCGGTACCGTTCCAGTTGTAGACGACGGTTCGCTTGGGATAGAAATTGGATCCAGTGGCCGTAGCGGTCACAGGCTCGCCTGCGAAGACTTCGGCTGGCTGTACTGAGCAAGCCGCGGTTGGCGGTGGTGGAGCGGCTCCGCCACCAAACGTCAGAACGAGGCCGGTCTGTGCTCTGAGGCCTCGGATCTCCGTGGACGGCACAGACGTTGGACCGTAACGGTAGTTGGACAACACAAAGTCAGCTCTGATCAGGCGCAGGGCAATGTGCCTGGAAACGTTGACATCAATACCGCCGCCGATCATGACGCCTAATTTGTCGACATCATGGAAGGCATCCGGCATAAGGCGATGATCGCCCACTAATACCTCAAGAAATGGGGCAAAACGATTGTGACGGAATGTAATCTTTGGACCGAAGGAGAGGTTGGAGAAAGCGGCGTCGTCAATTCTTTTCGCGAACGTGGATTCACCGCTGCCCCAATGGGTGCTGGTGTCGAGGGTGAGTCCGAGCCATTTGTCGAAATTATAGGTGACGCTGGCGCCGGCGCCGCGCGGATTCCATTCCAAGCGGCTGCTCAGGGGAAGCAACGCTCCGGGGATCTCGCCGTTTATGGTGGCGCCGGGATCAAAGACGGAGTATCCGCCGAACAGCTCCCACTTCGGAGGTGGCTGTTCCTGAGCGGCGGCGAGGGTGCCAAACGTACATAGGACAGCAATCGTTGCCGTAAGCATTGCGAAACGATGGGCAAGGCGGCCCTTTAGATGAGATAACATGCGAATATTCCTCCGAACTCCGAAAACGAGAAACCATTCATTTCAAGCGTGCACGGTTATGGACCAGCCTCAAGCTGGTCCTCTGCCGAATGCCTCATGGACAGGAAGGCACATTCACCGTATCGCTGATCAATGTGACTGCGCCCGTCCGAGCCAGCGCTCTGCCATTTAGAGTCACGCCTGAGCTAAGCGAGATGGATGCCTGAGCCATAATGGTTCCTGCGAAGGTTGTGCTGGTGCCAAGAGTCGCTGAACTGCCGACCTGCCAGAACACGTTGTGAGAGGTGGCGCCGCCCGCCATGATTACTTGGCTATTACCGGCGGCGGTCGTCAGTGTGGAGACGATCTGGAAGATCCAGACACCACTCGAAGGGCCGCTGAGGGTGAGATTGCCGGTGATTCCCAGCGAAGGCTGGGCGCTCGTGGTCCTATAAACGCCAGGGGCGAGGGTCTCCCCGCCAATATCTGCCGGGAGGACGGCACCTCCCGGTGCTCCCGCGGCGGCGTTATACGCTGTGGTTAAAGCAACCTGGGCGCTTGCGGCAACGGAATCGGCCGAATGTAGCATGCCCGTTAACATTCCCGGAGGAAATCCGACTATTGCAGATCCTGGCGACACGCCAATATCACCACTAACGTTGGTGGGCGCCGGGACTGTGGAGGTGTTGGTGACCGTGGAGCCGGCCAAAATTCCAAAACTGCAGGCCGCTCCCAACGGTATGCCGCCGGGCGTTACACAGGTGGCTGAGGTCGTGAAGGTCCATACGAAATTAGCAGCGAGCGGAACGCCGGACGTATCGGTCGCTCCAGTGGTAATGGTGGCGGTGTAAAGGGTGAGCGGCGAAAGAGCGGCCGAGGGTGTAAAGGTCGCAACACTGGTCGAGGTAACGTAGGTGACGACCCCAGCCACGCCGGCTCCGCCTGTTCCTGTCAAAGTAAATGTGGTGACGTTGATGGTCGCCGGGTTCATCGGATGGCTGAAGGTTGCGGTGATGATGGCGGTGTTGGGACAGGTGGCGACAGAGCCGTTGGCGGGAGTAACGGCGGTCACTGTAGGGGGTGGGCACGGAGGAGAGGTGGTGAAAGACCAAAAGAAATTGGAACTCAGCGTATTGCCGAACTGGTCTTGCGCACCAATCGTAATGGTGGCGACATAAAGGGAGTTTGGCGAAAGAGGGGCCGAAGGTGTAAAAGTGGCAACATTGGTCGCCGCAGCGTAGGTGACTGCTCCAGCCACGCTCGTCGAGCCGGTGGTCAATGTGAACGTCGTGGTGTTGATGGTTGCAGGGTTCATCGCTTTGCTGAAGGTTGCGTTAATGACCACGGGGTTGCCGCAAGTGAAGGTAGAGCCGTTGAGAGGATTTACGGAGATGACTGCAGGCGGGGTTAGGGGGTCACCAGGTTTCCCTGCTCCGGCATTCTTGTCCGGGTCGCCGCAGCCTGCAATTGCGGCGACCAATAGGAACGCCGGAATCCACATCTTGCAAACGTTTAATTTGCGCATTAGCTTCTCCTCTTAACCCCGTACAAGGCGTTCAATACCACTGGCGTCGCGAACCCCGAAACACACGGCACATTCAGATTTTACTAACCGTCTATTAGGAATCTGTAGTTGACCCTGTAGGTATACCAATTCTTGTTTTTGCGGTCTGTTCAATAAAGCACACATTTTAAATAGCGATTTCAGGCACTTGAATATTCATTTTTACACAGTTGCTTCGTTCGAAAGAGCCGTGTAGTGAGGTGCCGATTCAAATTCGAATGCGAGGAGCTGGCACGGCGTGCCTTGCCCCAACGACGGCCATGCAGACGCTGAAGCGAGAGAACTACTCGGAGGCGCCGAGGGGGAGGAAGTATTGGGTGCCTTTTACGGGGTCTTGGAGGCGGCGGAGGAGTTGTTGGAGGTCTTCGCTACGCTCGACGAAATCGATGTCGGAGGTGTTGATGACCAGGAGGTCGGAAGCGGCGTAGCGAAAGAAAAAGTGTTCGTAGGCGTGGGCGACTTCTTCGATGTATTTCGGGGAGATTTGGGATTCGTCGCGAGAGGCTTTTTTGGCGATGCGGGCGCGGAGGACTTCGGGTTTGGCTTGGAGGTAGACGACGAGATCGGGTGCGGGAATATCGGCGGCCAGGGATTCGTAGTAGCGATCGTAGAG
>Ga0073928_10000721_pt1 | contig 71235 bp, 63 predicted proteins | sample PaiPotPPA55metaG_FD_76969 | JGI IMG/M metagenome (GOLD analysis project Ga0073928, IMG submission 76969) | Iron sulfur acid spring bacterial and archeal communities from Banff, Canada, to study Microbial Dark Matter (Phase II) - Paint Pots PPA... ...
AACGTTGGCTCGTCTACGGCATCGGATTGCCGTCGATACCCGAGGTGGGAGCCGTATGCGGGAAAGCCGCACGTACGGATCTGTGCGGGGGGCGCGAGGTAACTCGCGTCCCTACCGCGAAAGATCGGCCTAACTTCCCTGAGCTCATGGTCTACGCCTTATTCATGATCCTGGTGCTGCTGACGCTCGGCGCCGTGTGGCGCAAGCACCCGCTGCAGTTTCCGTTATTCCTCCTGACAATTGCGTGGCTTCTCCTGCACTTCGTGCGTGATATGACCACGCCGCTTAGCCTGAGCTTTTGAGGAGATGGCATGGCCCGGCTTTATCTGCTCGCAGCCGCCCTTAATGTATGGGTGCTGGTGCTGATTCTGGCCGCCGGCTTCGGCGTCCAGCTGGTCCTCGGGGAGCCGCCGTGCCCGCTGTGCGTGGTTCAGCGGATCGCCCTGATGCTGTGCGCGCTCGGCCCGTTGTACATGCTGCTGCAAGCACGCGATGGCGCGCTCACCTATCGTGCCATCGCCATCGGTAGCGGAATTTCCATCATCTCCGCGCTACTGGGGGCCGCAGTCTCTACGCGCCAGGTGCTGCTGCACATTCTGCCCGGCGATAAGGGCTTCGGCAGCCCCTTGCTCGGCCTTCACCTCTATACGTGGGCCCTAATTGCTTTCATCAGCCAGATTGCAGCAAGCGGCCTGATGCTGATCGGAAGCACTTGGCTGAGGGAGCAGCCAGTCTCCTGGAGGATCACGAATGTCACGGCGCTTGCCTTCATCGTGATCGTAACGGCCAATCTGCTGTCGGTGATTGCCGAGGCCGGCTTGAATTGGGATCTGCCGCCGGATCCGGTCGGCTATCTGCTGTTCAAGTAGAATAAAGAAGGGATAGTCGATGCCGGAGCTGAGCCCGCAGACGCGCGACAAGCTCAAGCAGGTCGCGACGCCGACCGTGATGACGGCCTTGTACAAGCGGGGCTTGCGCAATCAATGGATCCAGGACGTGCACCCCATCAATGCGGCGGCAACGCCCATGGTGGGGATTGCCTTCACCTTGCGCTACATGCCCGCGCGGGAGGACCTCAACCCGATCGAGGTCTTTCGCGATCGCAATCATCCGCAAAGGCAGGCCATCGAGCGGTGCCCGCCGGGTGCCGTGCTCGTCATCGACAGCCGCAAGGATCCCCGTGCTGCTTCCGCCGGCTCCATCCTGATAACCCGGCTGATGGTCCGCGGCTGCGCCGGGGTGGTCACCGACGGCGGCTTTCGCGACACGCCGGAGCTGCGAAAGCTGCCATTCCCCGCGTACCACAACCGTCCGGCTGCTCCGACCAACCTCACTCTGCACCAGGCCATCGAGATCAACGGGCCGATCGGCTGCGGCGATGCGCCGGTGTTTCCCGGCGACGTGATTGTCGGGGACGGCGAGGGAGTTGTTGTTGTTCCGGCGCACCTCGCCGATGAGATCGCGGACGAGACGCTGGAGATGACCGCTTTCGAGGATTTCGTGACCGAGGAAGTGCTGAAGGGCAGGTCCATCCTCGGGCTTTATCCGGCGACGGAGGAGCAGACACGCAAAGATTTCGAGGTGTGGAGAAAGGCGAACAAGAAGTAAAAGCCGAACGCGTGGCACGGCGCGTGAGATTTTGCATCGACGCAATATTTGGCTGGGCGCGCCTTTGCCTACCCTGCAGCTCTACATTTGCAGCATGATCGAGGAGGAGCAGTCCAATGCCGCGCAAGACTCTCGCCGAGCTTAGAAGCCAGCGCTGGTTCGCGGCCACGGATCTGCGCTCCTTCGGCCACCGCTCGCGCATGCTCCAGATGGGTTACGAGCGCGACGACTTCCTGGGCAAGCCGGTCGTCGCGGTCATCAATACCTGGAGCGACATCAATCCATGTCACCAGCATTTCAAGGTGAGGGTGGAGGACGTGAAACGGGGCGTGTGGCAGGCCGGCGGCTTCCCCATCGAGCTGCCCGCGATGTCCTTGTCCGAAAACTTCGTGAAACCGACGACCATGCTCTACCGCAATCTCCTGGCGATGGAAGTGGAGGAGCTTCTGCGCCAGCACCCGGTGGATGGCGCAGTCCTCATGGGCGGCTGCGACACGCCGGGAACGGTCATGGGCGGGATCAGCATGGATCTGCCCATCATCTATGTGCCGGCGGGGCCGATGTTGCGCGGCCATTTCGGCGGCAAGATCCTCGGCTCGGGCTCCGACGTGTGGAAATACTGGGCCGAGAAGGAGGCTGGCAATATCACCGCGCAGCAGTGGAATGACATGGAGGCCGGCATCGCGCGCTCGGCGGGCACGTGCATGACCATGGGGACGGCGTCCACAATGACCACCATCGCCGAGGTGCTCGGGCTGAGCCTGCCTGGGGCTGCCTCGATCCCGGCAGCGGACGCGGCGCATCCGCGCATGGCCTGCGCCTCGGGACGCCGCATCGTCGAGATGATCTGGGAGGATCTCAAGCCGTCGGACCTCATCACCCGCAAATCGGTCGAGAATGCGCTCATCGTACACAGCGCGCTCGCGGGCTCCACCAACGCCATGGTGCACCTCGTCGCCATGGCGCGCCGGGCAGGGGTGTCCATCTCGCTCAAGGACTTCGACGATTTCGCCGCGCGCGTGCCGGTCATCGCCAACCTGCGGCCATCGGGCGCTTGGCTGATGGAGGACTATCACATCGCGGGCGGCACGCGCGCGCTGCTTTCGCGGCTCAAGTCGATGCTTCATCTCGACGCGCGCACGGTTGCTGGAGGCACGATGGAGCACGCCGTCGGCGATGCCGAGGTGTACAACGACGATGTCATTCGCCCCCTGAATAACCCGATCGCGGCCTCGGGTGGGACCGCAATCCTCTATGGAAACCTTGCGCCGGACGGCTGCGTGATGAAGCCGCCCGCCGCCGATCCGCGTCTGCTGCAGCACACCGGTCCGGCGCTTGTGTTTGATAGCTACGACGACATGTCCAAGGCAATCAATGACCTCGACCTCGATGTCACGCCCGACCACGTCATGGTGCTGCGCAATGCCGGACCGCTCGGCGGGCCGGGAATGCCCGAGTGGGGCATGCTGCCAATTCCGAAGAAGCTGTTGCGCCAAGGAGTGCGCGACATGGTGCGCATCTCCGATGCGCGCATGAGCGGCACCAGCTACGGTGCCTGCATTCTGCACGTCGCGCCGGAGGCCTACGTGAAAGGTCCGCTGGCCGCCGTGTGGACCGGCGACATGATCACGGTCGACGTGCCGGCTCGCGCCATTACTGTGAGGCTGAGCGACAGCGAGATTGCCGACCGCCTGAAAGCGTACCGGCCGCCGTCACGCGACTATCCGCGCGGCTACAACTGGCTGTTCGCTCGGCATGTGCGGCAAGCAAACGAAGGCTGCGACTTCGACTTTCTGGAAGGCCGCGGAGGCATACCGGAGCCGGAGATCCACTGAGGCTCTCAAAAAACAGAAAGACCGCCTCACAGCGGCGGCCTTTCTCGAACATTCCTGTGAGAGGCAGAGTTCCGGCCGCCTATGGTTCGGCTCGGATCCTTGCTCAGCGCTCAGACTAGCACGGCCCGGTGCCATAGTAATTCGTCGTGCACGAGCCCTGTGGCACGGTGGCCTGGGCGAACGAGGTGCCGACGGAAAGGGGCAACGTGGCCAGGAAGGCGATTGCGAATGCAAACGCCAGCGTGATCTTGCTCATGGTCATTCTCCTTCGTCGTTGTCCTTGCGCCGAAGCCCCACGAGCTTTGCACGCCTGGACCACTCTTAGCTACGCACTGCTGCCGGGTTGGCTTTAACTGGCTTGCCGTGTTTTGATATGCCTTGCTGATCTTTCTGCGCTGGAGTCGATGGCAGCGAGGAGCAATTTGGCGACCAATGAGCTTGTTATTCGCGCGATGACGCGCCCGGAGCTGGAGACGTTGGTGCAGTGGGCGGCCGATGAAGGCTGGAATCCCGGCCTCAACGATGGGCAGATATTCTGGGATACCGATCCGGTGGGGTTCGTCGCCGCCGAGGTGGGCGGCGAGCTGATCGGTGGCGGATCGATCGTCTCCTATGCTGGGCGCTTCGGTTTCATGGGATTGTTCATCATCCGGCCGGATCAGCGCCGCCAAGGCGTCGGCGAGCAGCTATGGGCGCATCGCCGTGACCTTTTGATCTCGCGCCTCCAGCCGCCGGCGGTGATCGGGATGGACGGCGTGTTTGACATGCAGGGATTTTATGCGCGCGGCGGCTTTGTGTTCTACAACCGCGATCTGCGCTTTGCCGGAATCGGGGCGGCGGATCGGCCGAAAAAGGGGCTGGTCGACCTGGGCGCGGTCTCCTTCGCCGACCTATCGTGCTATGATGCTGCGCATTTCCCCGCGCCAAGAGAGCGGTTCCTGAAGGCCTGGATCGGCCAGCCGGGGAGCCGCGCGCTGGGTGCTGTGCGCGACGGCATACTGCGCGGATACGGCGTCGTTCGACCCTGTCGGCAGGGTTTTAAGATCGGTCCATTGTTCGCCGCGGATGGAGAAACCGCCGACGCCCTGTTCCGCGCACTCGGAGACATCGCGCCGGGCGAGCCCATGTTTCTCGATGTGCCGGAAAACAACCCGCAAGCCGTGGCCCTCGCGCAGCGCCACCGCATGCGTGAGGTCTTCGGCTGCGCGCGCATGTACTACGGCCCGCCACCCTTCCTGCCATATGGCGAGATCTTCGGGGTCACGACCTTCGAGCTGGGCTAGGGAGCGCGTTCAGACGCTCCCACGCTAGTGAACATCGCTGCGGCGAGGTGAGTAGATGGTATTGATCTACACCTCGCACAAGCTCCGGCACTGGGTTGCGTGCACGATACTTTAAGTCACCGCCTCGGTGCGACCATCGCGAACATCGCGCCTTGAGGGTCGCGGCACTGTGCGATCCAGCTCCCGCCTGGCACTTCCATCGGGCCGTTGAGGATCTGGCCGCCGGCGTCTTTCGCGCGCGTCATGGCCGAGTCGATGGCATCGACGTTGAAATAATAAAGCCAGGACGGGTGAGGCACTTGCGGCGGCTTCGTCATCATGCCGCCGGAAGGCACGCCGCCGATAGAAAAGATCTGGTAGGTGCCCATCGGGCCCATATCCATGGCCTCGGCCTTGGTCCAGCCGAACAGCCCGGAGTAGAAGGCGAATGCGCGGTCGAGATCGCCGGCGTGCAGCTCGCGCCAGCCGACGTGACCGGGCGTACCGGCGGGTGCGGGCTCGGGTGCCTGCTCGCTCGTTCCCTTGAACAGGAGGAACCCCGCGCCATGCGGGTCGCCGGCCACGGCGAAGCGGCCGATACCGGGAATGTCGCTGGGCTCGCGGCGGATGGCGCCGCCCGCCGCCTTCACGCGCTTGGCATAAGCGTCAACGTCGTCAACCCCTATGTAGCCCATCCACATTGGTCCAACGCCCGCCATGCGGGCGTCGTCCGGGATCGGCATCAACCCGCCGACCATGGTCGGCCCCATGGAGAGAAGCGTATAGGCCGCACCGGGCATGCCGGAATCCTTTGCGTCCCATCCAATCGCCTTGTGATAAAACGATTCTGCGGCTTTGGTGTCGGTTGTCATAACGTCGTACCAGACAAATGTGCCGTGACTGCTGGGCATGGACCTGTTCCTCGGTTTGGGTTGATGGCTTGCCGTTCTGGGTAGCGCAAAAGCTGCTACATCTCGATCACGTTGTCGTGCCGTGTCCGATAAGGCAGCCGTAAGGCGGATTAGCGTCGGCGCAATCCGTCAATAGCCTACGCAGCGCGGCCTTCGTAGGCGCGTTGCAAGGTGGTGATGTCGAGCTTGTTCATGCGCAGGACCTCGGCCATGACCCGGCTCGATCTTTCCGCGTCCTGCATCATCTCGCCCATCATGGAGGGCACGATCTGCCAGGAGAGACCGAACTTGTCCTTGAGCCAGCCGCATCGCCCTTTCTCCCCGCCGGCGGAGAGCTTCTCCCAGAACCCGTCGATCTCGTCCTGGGTGTCGCAGCTGACCGACAGCGAGATGGCTTCGGTGAACTTGAAATGCGGTCCGCCGTTCAGTGCCATGAAGCGCTGCCCCTCGAGCTCGAAGATGATGACCAACACCGTTCCCTTTGGCAGGGGACCTGCATCGCCATAACGCGACACGGTGACGATCCGCGAGCTCGCGAAAATCGAAACGTAATGGTTCACCGCCTCTCGGCATTACGGTCGAACCACAGGCACGGCGTGATCTTCTGGATGTGAGCCATCTGACGATATTCCGATAAGGTCACTGTTTCCCGAGTTCCAAAACGTTTGCGGGCCGGCACCGAAGTGCCAGCCCGCGTCACCTATAGGGAGATTACGTCAAACTGCAGACGCTGAGGAACCTTAGTCGAAGTTTGTCAGCTCCGGAACCTGCTCAGAGCGCGCTGACGCCGGCCTGCTTGAGCAGATCCGCCATCTTGTTGCGGGCATAGAACATGCGCGTCTTCACGGTCGCAGGCGGAACTCCGACGATCTGCGCCACCTCGTCCACCGACTTCTCGTGATAATAAACGAGATCGATGACCTCGCGGTGGGCCGATGACAGCTGGGTCAGGCACTTCTGGACGATTTTGTTGCGGTCCTTGACGCCGACCGCGGTCTCCGGGTTGTCCGAGGTATCCTCGATGGCCGCCGCCATCTGGTCGTCGAGGTGCTCATCGGTTCGCCGCCGCAGCGCGGAGAGCGCCTTGTAGCGGGCGATCGCGAGCAGCCAAGTCGAGACCTGCGACTTCGATTCGAAGTTCTCCGCCTGCCGCCAGACATCCAGGAACACCTCGCTGACCAGATCCTCGGCCAGCGACTGGTTTGCGGTCATGCGCAGGATGAAACGGTACACCCGCACGTTGTGGCGAGCATAGAGCACCTGCATGGCGCGCTTGTCGCCCTCGGCAATGAGGCCGATCAAAGCCTCGTCGGAGCTGTCCTGAACAGGCGCTCGCAGCCGCGGAGGCGCGATATCGCGCAACACGTATTCGGTTTGCATGACGATCCCCTATCAACGAGCTCGTGAAAGCTCAGCCCTTAGGTAGGGTATGTAGCAAACCGCTGTTGCTTGCGTGTTACGTCGCGGGGGAAAAATGGTTTCGTCGCGGCAGAGAATTGTTTCTTGGGTGTGGCCGGGACGACACAAAAGGTATTATAGTATGGTATATTGTTTCGTTGCGTGTGACTTTAATGCTTCAGTCCAGCACAGATGCTTCGCCTGAAGGCGAGTACAGGTACCCCCCGCCGCGTACCGTCCGGATCACGGACGGGCGGGTCGGGTCGGGCTCGATCTTGCGCCGGATGCGCATGATTCGCAGGTCGATGGCGCGGTCGAAGGCCTCGGCATCCCGTGCCTCGGCAAGCTCCAGCAGCCGGTCGCGCGACAGCACCCGCTTGGGATTGGCGGCGAACACCTTGAGCAGGCCGTATTCCGAGGCGGTGAGTGGATGCTCGTTGCCGCTGTCATCGCGCAAGGCCTGGGCATCGTGGTCCAGCCATTTCGTCCCGAACCGCACGCGCGTTGTTTCGGCTGGCTTTGCCTTGCCATTGACCGCGATAGATTTGAGCTGAGGCTGCGCTTGCGAGCTTCGGCGCAGCACGGAACGGACTCGGGCAAGCAGCTCGCGCAGCTCGCAGGGCTTGGCCAGATAGTCGTCGGCACCGAGCTCGAGCCCGACCACCCGGTCGATCGGGCTCGCCGTGGCAGTCAGCATGATGATCGGGACGCCGTTGCGTTGCTTGAGGTCGCGGATGATCGAAAGCCCGTCTTCCTCCGGCATATTGAGATCGAGCACGATCAGGTCCGGGACACGTTGCGCAATGGATTGGCGCAGACTTGCGCCCCCATCGCACAAGCTCACGCTGAACCCGTGCATGCGCAGGTAGTCGCCCACCATGTCGCGCGCGGGCTGCTCGTCATCCACCACGGCGATGTGCTGGGTGGTGTGCTGACCTTGGCTCATGTGACCGGCAGCTGCATGTTGAACGTGGCACCCTTTGCCGGTCCCGCGCTTTCCACCGTGACGCGCCCGCCGTGCAAATCGACAATGCGCTTGACGATCGAAAGCCCGAGCCCAGTCGAAGTCTCCCCGGCCGTCGGCTTGGCCGAAAGTCGCTGGAACCGGCCGAACAGTCGGGAAAGATCCTCCGGGGAAAGGCCCGCTCCCTGATCCTTGACCTGGATGGAGATATTTCCGGGTTCCTGTGTCACCATTATGTCAATGGCGCCGCCGATCGGGCTGTACTTGACGGCATTGCTGACCAGATTGTCGATCGCCTCCCGGATGCGATCGGCATCGACCATCGCCGTGTGATGGGAGGGAGCTGAAACCCTGATGGTTTGCTCCTTGCGAGCCGCGAGCGGGCGGTTCGCCTCGGCGACCTCCTGCACCAGGACCGAGATGTCCACCGCCTCGCGCCGCACGGTGATGTCGAGCGCGTCGGCCATGGCATCGGCGACCAGGTCATCGACCATTCCCGTGAGGCGGTTGGCGGCGTCGCGGATATGCGCGATCTGCGCCTGGGCTTCCTGGTCGAGCGCGCCCGCCTTCGCAATCAGCTCCTTGAGGATTTCAGTGCGGCCGAGAATGACGCCCAAGGGGTTCTTCAGGTCATGAGCGACCGTGCCCAGGATCTCGCTCTTGAAGCTGTTGGCCTGGCGCAAGCGCGCCCACTGCGCGGCAAGGCGGCGGTTGGCCGTCGTGAGGTCCTGGGTGCGCTCGGCCACGCGCTCCTCCAGGCCGGTATTGGCGCGCTGCAGCTGCTCGTACAGAATCACATTGTCGAATGCGATCGAAAACCGGCTGCAGAAAATCTCCACCAGGGCCCGGTCGGTGTCCGAAAGCTGGCGGGCCGCCTTGAGCACCACGACGACCTCGCGGCCGCTGAGCGTCTGGATATAAAGGACCGAGCGCTGGGAGGAGAATTCATGGCGGCGGCGCGTGAATGCCTCCTGCACCAGCCGCCGCAGGTCCTGGTCAAGGATTTCCGACAGGTCGGAGCCGATGAAGCGGCTGTAACAGCCCGAGCCGGCAAGGACCGAGAAGCCTTCCTGCGAGTGCTCCGGCTCGCGCAGGACGAGGATGCCGGCGCAATCCACATTGAGGAGCGAGGAGATCTGGGTGAGCACACCTTCGGCCAGACGCTGCATGGATCGAAAGTCGAACAGGGCGGAAGCAGCTTCAATGATGATCTCGAGCCCGCGGCGCGTTTGCACCATGCGCTGCAGCTGCTGATAGCTGCGCAGCGCGGCGGTCAGCGCCGTGAACAGCTTGTCGGCGGTGAGCTCGGTCTTTGCCTTGTAGTCGTTGATGTCATAGTCGACGATGACGCGCCGCTCTGGAGCCTGCCCGGGTTGCCCTGTGCGCAGGATGATGCGCACGGTTTCGTTCTTGAGATCCTCGCGGATGAACTCGACCAGATCGAGACCGGCGGTATCGGTCTCCATGATCACGTCGAGCAGCACCACCGCCAGGTCCGGATGGCTGCGCATGAGCGCTCGGCCGTCGGCGGCCGAATAGGCGGACAGGATTTCCAGGCCTTGGCCGTTCAAACGATAGTCCGCAAGCGCAAAGCGGGTGCCGTCGTGCACCGCGTGGTCGTCATCGATGATCGCGATTTTCCAGCCCTTGATTTGCTCAGCCGGGCGCTGCGCGCCGGCGTCATCGATCAGCTGAACGATCTCGTCATCCGCCATGCGCCTGGTCCATCATTGTGCTCGGCTGGGTCGGAGGCGACTCGCCGGGGGCGACCCGCGGAATGGTGATCCGGAAGCGCGTGCCCCAGCCCAGCCGGGATTCGAATGCCAATCGGCCCCCCAGCTGCTGGGTCACAAGATTGAAGATGATATGCAGGCCAAGCCCGGTTCCACCCTCGCTGCGGCGGGTGGTGAAGAACGGATCGAAGGCGTGGCGCTGAACTTCCTCGCTCATCCCGATGCCGTCGTCGGAAACGAAGATCTCGATCTCGTCGCTTTGCTGCGCTCTGGATTGCCGTGCTTCCACGGTAATCCTGCCGGTGCCACCGTCAGGGAAGGCGTGGATCACGCTGTTGAGAAAAAGATTGGTCAGCACCTGCCCATAGGACCCGGGATAGCTCTCCATCGTGATCCCGGAGGGCACGTCCACGGTGAGCGCGATCTGCGATCTCCGCAGCACGGGGCGCAGGCTGGCAACGATTTGATCGGTCGATTCCCGAAGGTCGAACTCCCTGCGCTCCGCATGGCTGCGGTCGACAGCCACCTGTTTGAACGATTGCACGAGCTCGCCGGCGCGTTGCAGGTTGGTTACGAGCTGGTTGGCGGCATCGCGGCCCGTCTCCAGGAACTCGTCGAGGCGCGAGCGCCGCAGCGGGCCGGTTGCAACTTCCTTGCTGAAATCGTCGCATCTGCGCGCAAAGCTCGAGGCGACGGTCAGGCTGATGCCGATGGGATTATTCACCTCGTGCGCAACCCCGGCGACGAGCCCGCCGAGCGCGGCGAGCTTTTCGGCGGCAATGAGGTTCTGCTGCGCCTCGCGCAGGTCTTGCAGGGTCTTTTCGGCGTGATCCTTCGCGGCTCGCAGCTCGCTCTCCGCCTTGCGCTTGGCCAGCGCATTCTCCCGAAACACCGCGACCGCCCTGGCCATCTCGCCAATCTCGTCGCGTGCCTGCGTGCCCTGTATGGGCACATCGTATTTCTCCGAAACCACGGCATGCATCGCATCCGTGATATCCCTGAGCGGAAGAATGATGCTGCGGGCGATGGCGACGCCGGCGATGACGATGAGGGTGAGGAACACGACCGCGACCAGGGCCACGCGCAGGTAAAGGTTGGCGAGGGTGTGATCGAAGCTGCCCTGCGCCTGCATTTCGCGCAGCCCCATTTGGGCGGAAAGCTTGTTGATCACCGCGATCATTGCGGCTTGGTTGTCGTCGATTGCCGTTCTCAGCAGGTGGTCGCGCGCTGCAAAATGCTCGGTCAGGCTCTTCAACCCTTCCCGAAAGGCGCTTGCCCCCTGCGCGAGCGCGGTGACCGCGTTGCGCTGCAGCCCGCTCTCTGCGAGATCAAGCATGACCGGGATCGTCTGCTCCACGGTAGCAATGCTCGCACGCGCATCGTCGCCCGCGTCGGACGCGGGCGAGAAATAGAATGCATTGGCCGCAAGCAAGCTGTCGGTGAACGAATCCCGTGATTTCGCCAGCGAGGGGAGCAAGAGGGAATCGCGGCTGCCGATCGAGGACGCGATAATGGAGTAGAGGCCGACCACATCTCGGGCGGGCTTGAGCACCTCGTTGTCGTAGGTCTGCGAGATCGTCGTTTGCAACTCCCGCAGCTCCCCAAAACCCTGCAGGAACCGCTCGGTGAGCGCGCGCAGCTCGGCGGCCGAGCCGGAGAGAACGGGATCGCCCGCTCCGCGGTTGCGCAACGTGCTCAGAACGTCGCCATGCAATCCCAGCACTTCCGCCAGCACCTGATCGTTCGGCGCAATGATGTAGCGATGGATCAGGCTCTGCAGCCGGCTCGCCTCGTTGCTGAGCTGGACCAGGAGCCGGTCGGATTCACGCACGCGTCGCACGTCGTCCCAAGCGCTGCTGAGCACGTTGGCGCCGTTCCAGATGAGCACGGCGAGGATGACCGCGACCGTGGCATTGAGCGCGGCGATCGCGAACAGCCGCCACCGTATCGGCAAGACCCGCAACAGCGTCTGCGTGGCGATATCGACCGTCCGCCGCGGCCCGGACAGCGCGGAGAGCTCGTCCTTGAGTGCGATCAAATCGAAACTCATTGCACTTGGCGAATACGCTCGATCAATTGCCGTGCCTCGTCGTCCATCATTACCTTGGAATAGATGCCGCTCATCGCATCCTCGAATGGCTTTCGATCGATATCGGTGATGATGATGTTGCCGGCGGCGCGCGCCTGCTGGCGTGAGCGCTCCTCCAAAGTGGCCCAGATTCCGCGCATGTAGATGTTCGACTTTTCGGCCGCGTCGCGAAAGATCTCCTTGTCGTCGCTCGACAGGCTTTCCCATGCGCGTGGGGACATCAACAGCACTTCCGGGCTCATCGAGTGCTCGGTGAGCGTATAGTAGGGGGCGAGCTTGTAATGATTGGTTGTCACGTAGGAGGGCCAGTTGTTCTCCGCGCCATCTATCAGTCTGGTCGAGATCCCGGTCAGGACCTGGCCATAGGGCAGCTGGATAGCCTCGGCCCCTAATGCCTGGATCATGCTCGACATGACATCGGACTGCTGCACCCGGATGCGCAGCCCCTTCATATCCGCAATCGAGCGCACCGGCCGCACGCTGTTGTAGATCGACCTCGCGCCCGAATCATAGAACGTCAGCCCGACAAAACCATGGTGCTCGAATCCCGCCAGGATCTCCTTGCCTATGCTCTGGTCGAGGACATGGTGGAGATGGTCTATTGAGCGAAACAGGAAGGGCAGCGAAAGCAGGCTGGCTGCGGGCACCAGCGCACCGATCGGCGCGACGTTGGTGCGATTGATGTCGATAACCCCGATCCGCGTCTGCTCGATAGTCTCCTTCTCCTCCCCCAGCTGGCTCGAATGGAAGACGCGAATCCAGTGACGCCCGCCGGTGCGCTCCTCCACCAGCTTGGCCATGAACTGGAGCGCCTGCACGGTCGGATAGTCGGCGGCTTGGTTGTCGCTTGCGCGGAACTCGCGCGCAACCGCGCCGCCGGGTGCCGCGGCGAGCACCGCCGCGCAGAGTATGACCCAAGCAGCTGGTTGTGAACGACTGATCCGCCCCAAGCAGAGCGACATGACCCCGTGCCGTCAATGGAACAGGGCAGAGTATTCGCTTACAACAAAGGCAGCAATCTGGTCGAAAAGGCCGCCGCCGGGCTCGACCTGTCCCCGTCATGCGCGGGATCGGGTAGCCTGCCGACCAAGGCGGGAACCCCCATTGTCCCGCGCAGCGACGTTTTCGTGCGGCAGACAAGCCGTCGATGGCCGGGCCCCGTCCCGCGCACCAACGTTCTCGTGCGGCAGACCAGCCATGATGACTTTTACGGATCGACAACGGCGGGGCCAATTGGCCGGTCGGTTTGCCGGTTACTGTTGTTTTCGGCTCCCCCCCAGCGAACAAACCGCCGAACTAGCGCGCGTTTCGACGAAGTTGAATCACGATCGCTGCGTATGGCGGGTTAGCCGTGCAAGTCGGCTGGTAACAGCCGACTTGGACGGCGTAACCCACCGTCAACCGCAGGGGGCAACGCCGGCGGGTATTGGTGGGTTACGCCATCGAGCCAGCTGGAGCCGGCAACCGATCTCGGGTTTACCCGAGATCGGCAAACAACGATTGCCCAAGTCGGCTATAGCCGACTTGGGCTGGCTAACCCATCTACGTATCCACTCGACCCGGCGGCTTCACTGTTTGTTCATCAGTTCCCTGTGCATAAACGATCGCACTGAGTTTCAGATAACGATGCTGGGATTGCGAAGGTTCTGATCGCAGTCGATCAGGTTCACCTGCCGCACCCGGATCTGCCAGCTGTCGGCATTCTGGACAAGACGGTGACCGCACCACCCCGAGAGGAAACGCGTTCCGTCCACCCGGAACTCGCTGATGAGAAAATTTGATCGCACCATGCGAACAGAGCTCTGACTCGTAGCGAACACTTCGACGTTTGAGATCATCCGGACGGTGCGCGATTTGGGAGCTTGCGACCAGGCATAACCAGTGCGCAAGCGATAGATCCGGTCTTCCATCCGCCGGCGGTCGTCGAAGGAGATCGCGATCTCCCGACGCGGATCGCCGCCTTCCGGGGTGCCGGGGACCCAGTAGATGCATTCGGGCGCATACATCGAAAGCCACTCGTCGAAGCGAAGCTGATCAAGGAGCCGCGCCTCCCGCTCGATCAGCATGCGAAAGCGATCACGTTCGGAAGGATCAGCGTTCACGAGCTCGTCGCGTTGCCAGATCGAGAAGCTCTCAACCACCTCCTGGTACAGCGCATCGTTGACGTAATAGGAGCTGAGCGAGGGATCGTGGGCGAGCCGCATGGCTGCCGTCACGGCTCGCGCTGCACGGCGAGCTTGGGGCTGGCCTGCATCAGCCGCTTCCATTCCTTGATGTACTCGCGCATGAACGCTTCGTCGGTGGCCGGCGCGGTGATGATGCCGCTTGCGTCCGTCTTGATCCGGCCGGGAATGCCGAGACCCCGGTGCATGTAGATCCACTGGTCTTCCAGGCAGGCGAGCCCCCGCTGGATCTCCTCGAAATTGGCGAGGTCGTCGACCTCGCCGAAATTCGGGAACTGCTCCTGGGTGCGCATGCGCAGCGCATTGATCTCCTTGACCGCGCCGCCAAGCACGCCCTCCTCGTCCACAACCGCCGTGCCGTACCAGGTGACGTTCGTCTCGTCGACCGAGATGGGCTCGAACACCTGGATGTGGTTGCCGAGCAGGGAGAAGTTGGGAAACACGTTGATGTTGACCGGCTCCGACGATGCGAGGTCGAGGATCTCTTCCGCCCTGCTGCCGTAACGCTGCCGCAGCTCGGCCGCGTAATGCTCCATCCCGGGACACGGGCCTTCCACGGCCCATAACCCGCCTGCACGCCTCTCGATGTTGGGCCGCTTGTCCTTGAAGTGATGGCCGTGGCCCATATAGGCCATGTACATGGGTTGGGTATCCGGCGAGCCCTTGTAATACGACATCCCCTTGTTGGCGAGGTCGGCCTGGCGATTCTCCATCTCCAACAGCGAGCGATGGGAGAACACCACGTGATAGCCGTCGCCGGAATTGTCGTAGGCGAGCTTCCAGTTGCCTTTGTACCGCAGCCGGTTTGCCTCGCAGACCGCCACCTTCCCGCCGGGCTGACGGTCGAGCCATTGATCGATCGGCCTGGTGATGGGTCCCAGATATTCCAACAGCGACGGCGCCTCGAGATTGAGGGTTGCAAAGATGAATCCGCGGTAGCTCTCCACCCGCGGGACCTGCGCCACGTTGAATTTCGTATCCTTGAAGTCGCACGCATAGCCATCCGGCCACGGTACCGCGCGCAGCTTCCCGGTATTGAGGAAGCTCCAGCCATGATACGGGCACTGGAAAAAGCGAGCAGAGCCTTTGTCCTTGCGGCAGAGCGTGGTGCCGCGATGGGTGCAACGGTTGAACAAGGCGCGGATCTGGCCGTGCGAGTCACGCAACAGGATGATGGGCCGCAGCCCCAGCCGCACGGTGATGAAGTCGTCGTTGTTCGGGATCTGGCTCTCGTGTCCGAGGTAGACCCACACCGCGCCGAAGATGTGTCTCATTTCCAGGTTGAAAATGGCGGGGTCGGTGTAGATCAGGCGATGAACGCGATCTTCCTGGACGAGCTCGTCCCAGTCGTACCGCTCGGCACCGCTTTCCGCGCGCGGCGATGTCACCTTCAATCGTTCCGGCATGAGCGTCGTCCTTCACTCTAGAGCATGTCCCGCAAAAGTGGGGACCGGTTTTGCGATAAGGACATGCTCAAGCAAGGGCATGTCCCGCAAAAGTGGAACCGGTTTTGCGATAAGGACATGGTCAAGCAAGAGGATAGGGTGGGATGACGATTCGAGGAAAAGTCATCCCGCTCTAGAAGAAATCGAAATACTCGTTCTGCTCCCATTGCGTCGGCTCTCCGCTCTCGTTCACGCCCTGCTCCTTGAGCCACTGCGCGAAACGGCCAGCCTCGTTGCGCTTGAGCTTCAGGAAATAATCGATGAACACCTCGCCTATCTGCTGGCGAAAGACCGCATTGCTGTCGAGCGCATCCAATGCGGCGGGCAGGCTCTGGGGCAGGTGGGGCCGGTCGGCGGTATAAGGCTCCTCGTCCGGTGGACCCGCATCAAGCTTCTTCTCCATCCCGTCGAGACCTGCGACGATCTGGGAGAGAACGTACAAATAGGGATTGGCTGCGGATTCCCCCACCCGATTCTCCAGCCGTGTCGCGGGATCGTCGTGACCTCCGAGCACGCGCACCATGACGCCGCGATGATCGTAGCACCACGTGGCGCGGTCCGGGGCAAGCGAGTTCGGTCGAAATCGCCGATACCCGTTGATCGTCGGGGTGGCGAAGGCCGTGCAGCCCGCCGCATGCTGCAACAAGCCACCAAGAAAGGCGGCACCGAGAGGAGAGAGGTGCTCCCGCTCGGTGTGGGGAATGAACATGTTGCGTCCGCTCTCGCGCTCGACCAGGGACTGATGCAAATGCCACCCATTGGCGTAGTAGCCCCGCAGCGCGGGCCGGCACATGAAGGTCGCGACATAACCCATCCGGCGGCATATCTGGCGCGTTGCCGTGCGAAACAGCAGGGCGTGATCGGCTGCCTCCAGCGCCGGGCGCGCGGCGAAGGTGCATTCGATCTGGCCGGGTCCGAACTCATTCTCGATGGAACGCAGCGGCAAGCCAATCTTGTCGAAATCCGCAACCAGTGCCGAAAGGACAGGCTGCATTGCATCCAGATTCGTCTCGCCGCTGAGGAAATATCCGGGCTCCACCGGCGCGGTCCTGATCGGGCGTCCGCGCATCCCAGGGCCGCCGATGTGCTCGTCGCTGAGCGCTTCGGCGGCGCGCAACAGATACCATTCGATCTCGAGGCCTACGATGAGCTCGAACCCCGACTTCCCCAACCGCTCGATCTGTCGGCGCAGCACTTGCCGCGGCGAGAAATGAAAGGGCACTCCGCTCGCGAAGTATTCGTCGCACAGCACCCAGCCCACGCCGGGTGCCCATGGGAGCACGCGGAAGGTAGCGGGGTCGGGAACGACGACAAGGTTGGGGGAGCCGGTCATTTCCGGCAGTCCCATGCCGCCCCCGTGCGTAAACGAGGCAAAGGTGCGCGCGCCCGCGGAATCGAGCGTGCTGGTCGCGACATTGATGTTGTAGCCGCCGGTCAGCGCCGCGGTGAAAACCGCCGGGGTGACGGCCTTGGCGCGCGATGCGCCATGCGGGTCAGCCCAAGCGAGTCGCACGAGATGCAGATTTTCTTTCTCGATTCTGCGCTTGAGCTCCTGCGCTTGCCGGCGCTGGTCATCGGTCCACACACTATGTCTTTCAACGAAGCTCAAGGTGCTTTTCGCCTGTGCGGCCCATGCTGCGCCATGCGGAGACAGTGATCTAAACAATGGAGCGCGCGCAAGCCAGCCAAGTAGCAATTTCCGGCCATCGCCCTTCGATATAGGGAATGCGCGATAGTGCAGGGCAGTGCGCGCCCCCGCCTGGCAAAGTCGGTAACCACAAGAGACGCTATACTTCCGCCCTCAGGAGATTTCCATGTCTGACGTCGCCCTGTCCTTTGTCCTTGGCATCGGGCTTGCCGCTGCAACAGCTCGCCGCGCTGGCGGCCCACCACGGGGTGCCCACAGTCTTCAGAGGACGCGAGTTCACTGCGGCCGCGCGCCTGATTTCGCGGAACTAGATTCTGGAATACGTCAGCCGGCGTACTCCATGATGTAAAGGCCGGCATTATAGTCCGTGCAATAGACGATGCCATTGCGGTCCACGAATACGTCGGTGGATTGAATCACGCGCGCGCGGTTAGGCCTGGGATCAACAAGTCGCCGCGGTCGTGGCGGAACGAGAGCGCCGACTTCGACGGGATGATATTGATCGCGAATGTCGAAGACGCGAACGCCGGCATTCTGATAGGTCGCGAAAACAAGTTCCGAGCTCACGAAGCTGCCAGGCCGGTTCTCGTGAATGTTGTGAGGGCCAAAATGCCCGCCCTTTCGCACATAGTCATCCTCAAACGGCGTTGGGCAGGTGGCGATGCTGACGGGATTGTCCGGACGGCGAATATCGAAAATCCAGATCAGCTTGAGACCGTCTTCCTGATGATCGAGGACGGCCTCGTCCAGAACGACGAGAAGGTCACGACCAGGCAGCGGCAAGCAGTTATGGGTGCCGCCGCCGAAAGGCGGTGACCAATTTCGGTGCGTGATCAATTTCGGCTCAGCGCGGTCGGCGACATCGATGATCACAAGCCCGGCATCGCGCCAAGCGCCGTAGGCGGTGTCGCCGTGGACTATGGCGTGGTGCAGGCCATACCGGCTGGCGGGAGGCCAATCCGGTCGCTCGCCGTTTGCCTGGTTCGCCCGGCAGCCAAAACCGCCCGGCTTCGCGGGCACGAGCCGGATCGCTCACATCCACCGTCATGAAAATATAATCAGTGAACCCATCGAGCAGCGCGGAAACGTAGGCCCAGCGCCCGCCGACGTACCAGATGCGATGGATGCCTCCGCCTGCGACCGGCATGAAGCCGATGCGCCGGGGCGCGGCCGGTTGCGAGATATCGTAGACGGTGAGCCCCGCCGTCCAGTCGCGCTTCGCTCGACCCGTTTCGTCCTTGAGCCCCGCCGTGCCGACGATCTGACCGATCTGACCGCGATAATAAGCGCGCTCGTCGGCAAATTCCGCCGCTGCGAACATGTCCTTTGCATTCACCACCAGCAATAGATGCTCGTGAGTCTGCAAATGGATGTTCCAGGTGTTGGGCGGCGCGGGAATGTACTTGACCGTGCGGGGGCGACGCGGATCACGCACATCGACGATGCTGAAGCCCTTGGAGAACATGTGGCCGATGAATGCATGGCCATTTGCGACCATGATCTGCACGCCGTCGGGCCGCCTGCCCTGATCGGAATGCCCGATCAGGCGCATGTTGCGGGCGAGATCGGGCTTGGGCAGTTCATGTCTCATCGGTAGGCATCCAGAAAGTTCGGGACCGCAATCCAGTCCATCATCGCGCGGTGATTCTGCAGCAGATCATGCATCGCTCGATCTTCATCGGTTTGCAGATCAACTCCCATGTGAGTTCCGAGCTTGCGGCTATGCTTTACGATGATCGCGCCGATCGGCTGGCGAATGCGATTGTATGCAGCCAGCCCGCGATCGATATCGTCATGATCACGCAACGCGTGGGCCAGCGCCTGAGCGTCGCAGCCCGCCTTCGACACGCCGAAACCCATATGCGGGCGCGCATTGGACGCGGCATCGCCTACCAGCGCCACCCGCCCGGAAACAATATATGGCGCGATAAAGTCGTAGATCGGCGTGAAGAACGGCTGCTCGATGGCGCGCAGACAGTCGTTCAATGCGGGAGGCAGACCGGCTTGCGCTTCTGCCCGCAGCGACGCGATCAAGTCCTTGCGAATTTGCGGCGGCGGCACGGAAAACTCGTGCTGGTGTCCATTGTCATCGACACACATCTCGCTCAATGCTTTCGCATCGGCGACACGATACCAGATGAAGTTGAACCGGCGGCGGCCAGGCCGGATGTCATTGTTGAACCCTGAAATCGGATAGCAGATGACTTCCTGACGCGGGGGCAGGTAGAAGGAGAAATACGGAAAGAGGTCCCTCAATGCGCGGGGCGATAGATCGGCTTCGTTCGCCGTGCCCCGCCAGATGTAATAGCCAGCGTAGACCGGCTGCACCTGCGGCATTATTTGCGCGCGCACGGAAGAGCGCAGGCCGTCGCCGCCCACGATGATATCGGCATCCTCGAAGCGGCCGCCCGAGAAATGGACGCGCACGCGGTCACCGCGCTGCTCCACGCGTTCGAAATTGCAGCCAAGGCGATAGTGCCTGGCATCGATGGTTGCGCGGAGCAGGCGTTGCAAGTGGTTCCATGACGTCAGAATTTGGGTGAGATGCTTTTCGGCAATGACATTGCCGTCACGATCGAGCGCAATACGCTTCTCGACCGTGATGCCGAGATCCTTCGTGCCGGCGCCACAAGCTTGCAGTGCCGCCAGCAATTCGGGATGGGTCGTTATACCAGCGCCGCGGCCCACCAGCTCCACACCGGAGCGTTCGAGCACATCGGCCTGCCAGCCGATCTGGCGCAGGAAGGCCGCGGTGAACAGGCCGGACATCGATCCACCTATTATGACCGCTCGGCGCTTGCCCGCTTGCAGGCTGGAGGCCATGCGACGACCCATGGTTCGTGCCGATCCGTTGGAGGAAAAACAGACCTAATGCAAGCGCACTGATGCTGCTGGTTTTGACCTAAAATGGCATACGTAACTACCGCGCCTTGCAAGCAACTATTGCTTCCGGTCGGGTGCGGCTCGCAAGAGGAGGTGGCGCAAAGATCGCGAGATAAGCGTCGCTGCCCGCGAGTCGATCAAAGCTGATCTCGCGATACCCGACAGCTGCAAGCTCGCAGCGCAGGAGACTTGGCGGCGTACCGTGATTTGCGGTCGGCGCGAAGGCGTCAACAATTCCGACGCGCGCATTCGGCTTGAGCACAGGAACGAGATTGTAGAGCAGCGCGTAAGGCTGTGCGATCTCATGATACATGTGCACCAGAATCGCAATGTCAGCCGAACCAATCGGCAACCTAGGGTCGTGCGGTTCACCAAGAATTATCGCAATATTCTGCAATCCGAGATCGCGCACCCGGTTACGCAAGCTCCGCAAATATTCGGGCACCACGTCCTCTGCCAGGATGCGGCCGTTGGATCCGACGATCGGCGACAGCCGTACAACGTAGTAGCCGCTGCCGGCGCCGATGTCGGCGATTGTCATCCCGAATTTTATGCCGAGCAGCCGCACGAGCTGGCCCGGTTCCCCGGCGTTGTAGCGCTCCTTTTCGTCGTGCCAGATCGGGCTGACGATGTCCGCGACCGGACGATCGGGTTTCGGAAAGGCGACCGCCGGCACGCCCGATTGCGCCATGAAGTCCTGCGCAGCGCCCGATATCGAGAATGCTGCGGCAAAGACGATGCTAATTGTCACTCGCATTTTTATGGCCCTGAGCTCGGTGCCGGAACTGCCCGCACGCATCACCGGACCATACCAGTAGGCCCCCCTATTCGATCGCCGCGTCGGCCCGTAGTAGAAGCGCGGGTGAGACTGTCAGCCCTATCGCAAGGGCAGTCTTGAGGTTGACTACCAATTCGAATTTGGTCGGCTGCTCAATCGGCAAATCGCGTGGCGCTGCACCCCGCAAAACTTTATCGACGAGGACAGCAACTTGTCGGTACATCGCTTGAAGTCTCGGTCCATAACCGAGAAGACCTCCTTCTTCTGCACTTTCCGGCCATCGTAGATCGATGGCAGGCGCATCTGACGGAATCGATCAATAATGAAGCCGCGAGAACCGTTTAGTATCGGCGAAGCAAGAATATTGACGGCCTCGACCTGTGCCTGTCCCATGGCATCGAGCGCGGGGCCGATCTCGTCGCGGTTTCGAGCGGCGAAGATGGAGAGATCAACTCCGAATACGCGCGATGCATTCTCGAGCTGTGGGCGGCTCGTAAATTGGTTCGGGTCGGCCAGCGCGGCGACCCGACGCGCTTGGGGCACGAACTCGTGCAGCAGCTCATGCCGCTTAACGTCAAGTTCCGCACCAAGAATGCTAACGCCAGTAGTATTGCCGCCTGGTCGCGCCATGCTGGCCGCAAGCCCGGCACCCACCATATCGTCGGTCATCCCGACGATCGGGATGGTAGTTGTCGCGCGCTGAACCGCTTGGACTGCTGGGTTGCCGAAAGTGATGATGAGGTTGACCTTCTGTGCCACAAGCTCGCGCGCCAGCACCGGCAGTTGGTCATTTCGCCCCGCTGCCCACCGGAACTGGAAACTAATGTTTCGCCCCTCTTCCCAACCAAGCGCCCTCATATAACGCGGGAAGGGCCCCACGAACGCCTCATTCACGTCCTTCGCATTGACGCGCAGCACGCCAATCACCGGCATCGCTGGCTGCTGCGCGCGCGCCGCGAGCGGCCACGCAGCCGCACCGCTAAGCAGCGTCATGAATTTGCGTCTTCGCATCGCCAATCTACTCGATCACCTCGTCCGCGCGGGCGAGGAGGGTCGGCGGCACGTCGAGCCCAATCGCCTTCGCGGTTTTGAGATTGATCACCATCTCGAATCTGACGGGTTGCTCGACCGGCAGATCGCCCGGTTTGGTGCCGCGCATGATCTTGTCGACGTAGCTCGCGGCGCGCCGCCACAGATCGGGACGGCTGGCACCATAGCTGGCAAGACCATCGGCAATGGTAAACTCACGCAGTTCTGCAATTATCGGAAGGCGATTCGACACCGCGAAATGTCCGATCTGCTTGCGGTAAGCTAGCGTCAGCGATTCGGCTAGCGTGATCACGGCATCAGGGCCTTCGCGCAAGATCGAGCCGAACGAGCGTTCAATCTCCTCGGCCGTACGGGCTTTGACGGAGATGACCGTCAGGCCCGTAGTCTTTGCCGCCGTCTGTATGTCGTTCCATTCCTCGAATTTCGACTTGTTGCTCGAATTCCATAGCACGGCGACGCGCGAAGCCCGCGGGATGACCTCTTTCAGCAATTCCACCCGCTTGCCGGCCATTTCGGGGGCGAGGTTACTCATGCCGGTGACATTGCCGCCCGGCCGATTGAGGCTGGCGACAAGACCGCTGCCGATCGGGTCGGCGCTGATCGTCATGACGATCGGGATTTTGTCAGTCGCCTGCATGGCGGCCCGGATCGGCGCTTCACCAATGGCGACGATGATATCGACGGGAAGACGCGCAAGGTCGGCGGCAAGCGCCGGGAGACGTTCAAGATTACCCTCGGCGTTACGATCTTCCATCTGGAAGTTGCGATCTTCGAGGTAACCGAGATCGCGAAGTCCGAGCAAGAGCTGGCGGCGCAGATTTTGTGCCGTGGGGTCCGACCGAATGTCGGGATCGAGGTAGCCCAGCCGGAAAATCTTCGGCTGCTGCGCCCGCGCCGCGAGCGGCCATGCTGCTGCCCCTGCACTGCCGAGAAGGGTGATGAACTCGCGTCGCTTCATGGATGAACTTCAGGTCGAGGACCGCAGCCTAGCATATCTCTTGGGGAGAGAGCATGGTTGTGCATCACAGTAAAATGGGCTGCCAATGGACCGCCATCACACCGACGCAACGGGGCGAGGGAGCAGACCGAGTCTGCCGCGTTGCTGATCACATACGCCTGGACCGCGGTCTAATACTTCGCGTTGCCCGGCGTTCTCGGGAACGGGATCGCATCGCGCACGTTGGAGAGGCCGGTAACGTAGGCCAGCGTGCGCTCGAAGCCCAATCCGAAACCTGCGTGCGGGACCGTGCCGTAACGGCGTAAATCGCGGTACCAGGCGTAGTGCTCCTTATCGATGTCGCGCTCGGCCATGCGCGCATCCAGGAGGTCGAGGCGCTCCTCGCGCTGGCTGCCGCCGATGATCTCGCCGATGCCCGGCGCCAGCACATCCATGGCTGCAACCGTCCTGCCGTCGTCGTTCACCCGCATGTAGAACGCCTTGATGTCCTTCGGATAGTTCATCACGATCACCGGCTTGCTCGCGTGCTTCTCGGTGAGATAGCGCTCGTGCTCCGACTGCAGGTCGATGCCCCACTTGACCGGGAATTCGAACTTCTCCTTGGCCCGCCCGAGCACCTCGACCGCCTCGCCGTAATCCATGCGCACGAACTCCGAGCGCACGATCCCCTCCAGCTTGGCGAGGAGGCCCTTCTCTATCCGCTGATCGAAGAAAGCGAGATCTTCCGCTCTCTCCTTCAGCAGTGTCTCGAAGGTGAACTTCAGCAGCCTTTCCGCCAGCGTCGCATCGTCCGAAAGGTCGGCGAAAGCGATCTCCGGCTCGATCATCCAGAACTCGGCGAGATGGCGGCTGGTGTTGGAGTTCTCGGCGCGGAAGGTCGGCCCGAAGGTGTACACCTTGGTGAGCGCGAGGCAGTACGCCTCCACATTGAGCTGCCCCGATACCGTCAGGAACGCTTCGCGGCCGAAGAAATCCTGCGCGAAATCCACCTTGCCCGCCGGCGTGCGCGGAAGGTTGGCGAGATCCAAGGTCGACACCCGGAACAGCGCGCCCGCTCCCTCGGCATCGGAAGCGGTTATGATGGGGGTGTTGACCCAGAAGAAGCCGTTCCGGTCAAAAAACTGATGGATCGCCTGCGCCAAGGTGTGGCGCACGCGCGTTGCCGCCGCAATCACGTTGGTCCGCGGCCGCAGATGCGCCACCTCCCGCAGAAACTCCATCGAGTGGGGCTTGGGTTGAATCGGATATGTATCCGGGTCGTCCACCCAGCCGATCACCCTGATGGCGCTCGCCTGCATCTCGAACGGCTGCCCCTTCGCCGGCGAGGGCACGATGGTTCCGGTTACCTCGATCGCGCAGCCGGTCGTGAGCTTCATCACTTCATCGGCGTAGTTGGGCAGCGTGCTGGGCGCGACCACCTGCAGCGGATGGAAGGAGGATCCGTCGGAGAGATGAACGAATGAAATACCCGCCTTGGAATCGCGCCGAGTGCGTACCCAACCCTTGACGGTGACAGGCGCGCCCTCCGGTGCCTGGCCGGCGAGGATCCCGCGCACGTTGAATTCTCTGTTGTCCATTCATCGTCCTTGCTTGCTCGCTTTCAGCGATAGACCTCCCGCCGATGATCAACCGTCACCACCAGTACCACGAACCGGTCGTCCTCGATGGCGGCAACGATCAGGTAATCGCCGACGCGGTAGCGCCACAGCCCCTTGCGGTCGCCGGTCAACGCATGGCCGAAGCGGCGTGGGTTCTCGCTGCCGGCGATGCGTTGGCGCAGGTAGCGCAATATCCGCCTCTCGGCATCCGCACCGAGCTTGCGCAGGTCACGGACCGCTGCGGGATGGAACTCGACCCGCGAGAGCGGAGCGGTCATCAACGCTTCGCGAATCTCTTCAGCTGCCGCTCCAGGCTTTCGAGCGTCACCCGCGGGCCGCCGCGCCCAAGGCGGCGCCGCGCCAGATAATAGTCTTCAATGTCCTCGATCTGACGCAAGATCGCCTCGCGCGCGTAATAGCTCTTGCTGCGGCCAGTCTTCTTGGCCAGCGCTTCGAGCCGCCGCTCGATCTCTGCCGGCAGGCGAAGGGCAAGCATCTTGAAACCTCCATTTGCTATACATGTATAGCAACGCCGGCCTGCCAGAACAATGGCCTTAGCTCTTCCATTTGATGGAGCATCCCATCGAGGGCAGTTGCTCCTGCGGCCCACGCCCGGTCTCGGCGACTTGCTGCATGGCCTCGAGCAGCTCGCGACGCGCATTGGGGACAAGGCTGGTACGTGAGGCATCGAGCCGGCCGCGATACTGCAACTCGTCTTGCGCGTTGAACCCGAAGAAATCAGGTGTGCATTGCGCACCGTAGGCCTTGGCCACTTCCTGGGTCGAATCGATCACGTAGGGAAAGGTGAAGCTGTGCTTTCCCGCGAAGGCTTTCATGTTGTCGAATGAGTCTTCCGGATAGGCGTCGGTATCGTTGGGCATGACGGCAATGGTGCCGATTCCGATCGGGCGCAACGCGTTCGCTTCCTCGACGATTCTGCCGATCACCGCCCGCACATAAGGGCAATGATTGCAGATGAAGACAATGAGCGTGCCCTTGCATCCGCGCACATCGGCAAGCGCGTATGTCTTTCCATCCACGCCCCGCAGCGCAAACTCGCGCGCCCTCCAGCCGAAGTCGCAAATGCCGGTCTTGGCAAGCACCATCACACGCTCCTATCCGTTTCCCCGTCATGCCACCCCGCAGGTCGTCATCGTCCGCGCATGCGGACGATCCAGTAATCACAGAAAGTCGGATCTGGCACGCTTCGCCTCAACCCGGCATGCGGGGATTATCGACAGCTCCTACGTAGGAATGACGGCGGTCGCGGGCAAGCGTAGGATCGCGCCGACACCGCAGCATATGGTCTCGCTGGAGATGCCTTCATGTCCTGGTCGATAAACATCGGCAACATCGCCGGCACGGCCGTGCGCATCCACGTCACCTTCGTCCTCTTCCTGGGGTGGATCTTCTTTGCGACCTATGCCGCGGAAGGCTCGCAAGCGGCTTTTGCGAGCCTGGTCTTTGTCGTGCTTTTGTTCGCATGCGTGCTGGCGCACGAGTTCGGTCATATCTTCGTCGCGCGCGCGTTCGGCGTCGCTACCCCCGAGGTGACCCTGCTGCCGATCGGCGGGGTCGCGCGGCTCGCGCGCATCCCCGAGGAGCCGCGCGAGGAGCTGCTCATTGCCATTGCCGGGCCGCTGGTGAACGTGGCTATTGCCTTCGCGCTCGTTGTTGTCGCAGGGGCACGGATCAACCCGGGCGACCTTGCCGCCATCGACCGCACCAACGTCTCGCTGGTCGATAAGCTCGCCGCGGTCAATCTCTTCCTCGCGCTGTTCAACCTGATCCCGGCCTTTCCGATGGATGGCGGACGCGTGCTGCGGGCGCTGCTGGCGACGCGCATGGATCACGTCCATGCAACCCAGATGGCGGCGACCATCGGCCAGGGCGTTGCCTTTGCGCTGGGCTTCATCGGGCTTCTCTACAACCCGATCCTGATCTTCATCGCGATCTTCGTCTACCTCGCCGCCGCTGCCGAGGCGCACATGGTCTCGATCCGCGAGATCTCCCGCGGCGTGCCCGTGAGCTCGGCCATGATGACCCAGTACGCAACGCTTGCTCCGGACGCGCGCATCGAGGAAGCGGTGCAGACGCTCCTGCATACCAACCAAAGCGAATTTCCGGTCGTGGACGGTGGCGGCAAGCTGCTGGGACTGCTCGGCCGCAGCGACCTCATCAGTGCCTTGAAGCAGGGCGGTCCCGATGCTCGCGTCGGCGATGCCATGAAAACAAGCGTTCCCACCGTGAGCCATCGGCAGCGGCTGGATGAGGCTTTCCGCATTCTGCAGGAGAAGACGGCACCCGCGGTGGCCGTGGTCGATGCCGCCGGGCGCCTGGTCGGGCTCGTCACTTCCGAAACCATCGGCGAGATGCTGATGGTCTACGAGGCGCTGCCCAAAGGCGTGCGTTTGGGCCCATGGAGCAGACCAGCGGGTTAGCGAAGAAGGAGGAGGGATGAGCCAGGAGCTGCTGTATCAAGTCGACGAGGCCATCGCGACCATCACGTTCAATCGTCCGGAGCGCATGAACGCGCTCACGCACGAGCTCGAGGTCGAGCTGCATCGCCGCTTTGACGAAGCCGATGCGGATCGCTCGGTGCGTGTCATCATCCTCACCGGCGCGGGGCGCGCGTTCTGTGCCGGCTACGATCAGGCGCAGACCGGAGGGTCGGGTACGCGGCATTCCGATCCGAAGGGAAAGTCCCATGCCGAGTTCGTCGAGTTCTGGCACCGCTTGGATGCAGGCCGGGTGGGATACTGGACCCACATGTGGGGATTGGGAAAGCCGATCATCGCCGCGGTAAACGGTTGGGCGATGGGCGGAGGCTTCTGGTATCAGCTCGCCGCCGACATCACCATCGCCTCGGATCAGGCCGTGTTTGCGCAGCCCGAGGTGCGGCACGTCTCCAATACGACATTTCTGTTCGCAGCGCTCTGCGGCTGGAAGGCCGCCAACCGCTGGGCGCTGACCGGGGATCACTTCGATGCGCAGGAGGCCTTGCGCATCGGCATGGTCAACGAGGTGGTGCCGCACGCGGAGCTGATGGAGCGGGCGCGCGCGCTTGCCAAACGCATCGCGCTCGTGCCGGAACCGTCGGTGCGTCTCAACAAGGCGATCAACATGGTCGGCATTCAGGCTGCCGGCGCCTATTCCGGACTGCTGCTCGAGGGGACCCTCGGTGCGCTTGCTCACTCCTCCCACAACGAGTCTCGCGAACGCCTGCTCGAGGCGCAGCGCAGCGGCGGCCTCAAGGCCTATCTCGACATGCGCGATGGGCCGTTTCAGCCTGAGCCGATGGGACCGCGCTCCGCCAAAGGGCGGCAGAAGAAGACGGAGCGCTGAGCCGCACTCGCCGGCGGGCAGGCGCCCGACTGGAAGGACAACTTTCGAGAGAGCGAATCGAGGCTCATTGTAAAACAACAGGAAATTTACAGGGATTTTTCTCTCGTAAGTTGAACCAGCAAAATCACGCGGGTCCGCGAGCATCCTCTCCCAGGCTGACATGGCGGTTTCGTCGCGGATCGCTGCCATAAACAATCCCCTCAGCTCACCGCTCCGAGCACAAAGCCCGGGGCGGTAATCCGGCCGGGACTTGGACACACTCCTGAAGGATGGCTCTTTATACATGAGTCCCGTTACATAGGTCGAGAGAATTTATTTAGCTGTCGCAAGTTGCAGAAGTGACGAGCTAGTAAGAGCGCAAGTGCTGTCAGCGCTTTGACGTATTCCTCGTGTCTTCGCATAGGTCCGGGGAGCCAATCAGCATACGCGCAGAAATAGTAAACGACGCGTATTACCTCGCTCTTCGGTCTGATTATTCGATGCGAGAGACCACGCGGGTCCAACCACTTGACCCTCTGATCCTTGAAGCGCAGAAGGGCATGATAAAAAATATCATCGAGATCCGCGAGCGCCTGCTGCGTATATACGACCTTCATACGGGCCGGTGCTTAGCGAAGACCGCCTTCACCTCCGCGTCGCTTGCAAATCGCCCTTCGCGCGCCGCCTTCAGACCTCGATCGATGCCTTGGAGCTCCTCAGCCGTGGCGGAATATACGCCGCCACCCAATTCCGCATCGATTTGGAGCGCGATCTCAGCGAGCTCGCGTTGTGCCTCTTCTGGCCAAGTCGCCGCCCGCTGCAATACTTCTTCAAGGACTCTTGCTGCCATATGAACAATATACGATTCACGGGTCCGACGATCAATCGTGCCCCAACGGGACGACGCATACGCATTCCGGTGTGATCGGTCGAGAGGCAAGTTCGCTTCAATGCAATGTCGAGACATCATCCGGCCGCACCTCGCCCGTCGCCGCATCGCTGAGATGCCGGCGCGCGCCGCCGGCGCGCAGCAGCGCCTTGCGTGCCTCCCATTCCTCGCGCGCCTCGAGCTCGGCGAGAACGCGCACCTCGCCGCCGGAGAGAATCGCAATGGGAATGCCGTCGCGGTAGAGGAGGCGGTTGCCGGTCAGAGCAGGAAGCCGCGGCCCCGGCGTGAGAATACCGACGAGGTTGAGCGGATCCGCGCCGGAGATGGAAACGAGAGTGCCCGAGGCGGGCCGGCGGCGGATCTCGCGCAGCATGCCGATGGCGTCAGGCAGCGCATATTGCTCGCCGGAGAAGCCGGCGACAAAACGCCCGCCGCGGATCTCGCCGCGGTTCTCCAGGCGACGATAGACCCGCAACAGGTCGCGCCAGGGCGGCAGCCAATCCGCCTCGCGCTCCAGTAGCCGCCAGAACACGACGCCATAGCGCTGCAGCAGCGTGCGCGCGACGTGCTCGACGGCGTCCGCATGCACCTGCGGCGCGGCTGAGTCGGGGGCCGCACGGCGCGCAAGAGTCCAGCGGCCGGCGTCCTCCATGCCGAAATTCGCGGTGCGACGCTTGCGATGAGCCGCGCCGAATGGCTTGCGCTCGGACGATGGCACGAGCAGCGCTCGCAACCCGGCGAAGCTGTCGCAGCTCACCAGCCCCAAAGCGACGAGCTCGGCCAGCGTTTCCTCCACTTGCGTGCGCAGCTGTCCCGTGCCGTCGGCGATGTCATCGAAAAAGGACGCGCCCTGCTGGCGCAGCAGCTCGAGCACCTGCTGCGCGCGCACGCTCGGGGAAGCCTCCTCGGCCTTGCCCGAAAGGACGGTCCAGTGCCGGGCGTTGCGGCGAGCAAGAAGCGTAATCGGCGTGCTGCGCACCGGCGCCGGGCGCCCATTGCCGCCATTGGCCCGGGCAACGCGCGGCTTGAGCCGCGCCCAGACAATGTGTCCGGCACGGCAGCGATCGTCCAGCCAGACCGGCTCGTATCCGGCGAGACGGGCGGGAAGGATCTCGGTTTCCCAGGCACCCGCCGCCGCTTCGAAGCCTTCGAGCTGGGTGACGACCTTCTCGACCGCCTCCGGACCTTCCATGCGCGCTTCGGCGGCGAGCTTCTGCCATTCGAGCAGGAAGCGCACGAAATCGCGCCCGGCCACGGGCTCGATCTCGGCGCGCAGGCGCTTGAGGGTGTAATGATGGATGCGCGCGAGCAGGCGCCGCTCGCACCATTCGTCCTCATTTACCCCTGCAGAGAAGCGTCCGCGCAATGCGAAGCCCTCGGCTTCAAGCGACGCGAGGGCGGACGCGATCGCGCCAGGCGCAATGGCCAGTGCCTGGCCGAGCGCACGCTGCGTGAGCGGTCCTTGCCCTTCCAACCGGCCGCGCACGATCTCCAGGAGCGCAGCATCCTGCGTCCACTCCTGACTGGCCAGCGCCGCAGGGGGAACGACGGCAGGGTCGATCTTGGCCGACGGCCACAGCGCGCGAAACTGCGGCAGGCGCTCGGCCGCAATCCACAACGACGTTGCGGGCGTGTCGAGGCGCCCGATGCGCCGTTGCTGCGCGAGCGCGGTCAGCCAATCGAGCCATGATGGGCGCGCCTGCGCCTCCGCGTCCGTCAGAAAGCCGAGCCACATCAGCGCGTCGTGCAACTCGTCGGCGTTGGTAGCATCGGGCCAGGCCTCCTCGCGCACGCGCGAAATAGCTTCGGGATCGAGCCGCCCCAGCTCGGATGCCGCCTCGGGGGCGAGCCAGCGCCGGCCCATCACCGCCTGGGTTCGCCGCTCCTCGAGCGGGGAGTCGTCGAGATAGGCGTAGGGACGAGCGGAGAGAACTTCGAGCGCCAGCGGCGAAGGCTCGGTCAGATCGCGGCTCACGATGCGGATCTCGCCCACCTCGATCCGTCGCAGGAGCCGCTCCAGGCCCTCGATGTCCATGGCGTTGTTGAGGCAATCGGCGATGGTCTGGCGCACCAGCGGATGATCCGGGATCTCGCGTTCGCCGGTGAGATTCTCCGCGCATGCGATCTGGTCGGGAAAGATGGCGCCCATCAGATCTTCCGCGCCCATGCGCGCCAGCTGCGGCGCGACCTTGCGCCCGCCGCGAAAGCGCGGCAGCGCCAGGGAGACCCCAAGCACCCAGCGCCAGCGGGTGATGAACATCGGCGCATCGAGCATCGCCTGGACCAGCAGGGGACGCACCGTCGCCGAATGCAGGTACCGCGCGACATCGGCGAGCTCGAAGCTGTGCGCGGTGGTGAGCGAGAGCACGATGTTGTCCTCTGTCGCCGCTGCCTGGAGCTCGAAATTGAACTTGCGGCAGAAGCGCTTGCGCAGCGCCAGCCCCCAGGCGCGATTGACACGGCTGCCGTAGGGCGAATGGATCACGAGCTGCATGCCGCCGGCGGCATCGAAGAAGCGCTCGAGCACGATGGTGTCATGGGTGGGCAAGGTGCCGAGCGCGCCGTTGCCCGCGGCGAGATACTCCACCAGCTGCTGCGCTGCGGCCACGCCGAGCCCGACCTCCTCGCTGAGCCAAGCGAGTGCACGCTCCATTCCCGTTAGGCGAGAGTCATCAGGTATGGATCGGTCGCAGGGCGAATGCTCCATACCTCCCCCTGAAAGGGGGAGATCGACAGCATCTGCCCCGGCCTTGCGCCGGGGCAAATGCTGTCGGGTGGGGGTCGGGCGCTCGGGAATCGCATTTGCTGATGATTGCGGCCCCGGGTTGACCCCCACCCGGCTCCCCCCGACCAAGTCGGGGGAAGCCGACCCCGGATCAAGTCCGGGGCAGGCTCTCCCCCTTTCAGGGCGAGGTGGCAATCGCGCGGCGATCCCGCTGCGCAGGCGGGAGACGGACTGGGAGAGCTCGTCGCTGCGTCCCGGCGCCTCGCCCAGCCAGAACGGCATGGTCGGCGCCATCCCCTGCGCGTCCTCTACGCGAACGACGCCGCGCTCGACTCGCCGAATGCGGTAGCTCTTGTTGCCGAGCTGAAAGATGTCGCCGGCGAGGCTTTCGACCGCGAAGTCCTCATTCAAGGTGCCGATGAAATGATTCTCAGGCTCAAGCAGAACCTGATAGTCGGCATTGTCGGGAATGGTGCCGCCGGAGGTGAGCGCGGTCAGTCCCGCGCCGCGCCGGCCGCGCAGCACGCGATTGATCGCGTCGTAGTGAATGAGCGCGCCGCGCCGGCCGCGCCGGGTGGTGAACCCTTCCGCCAAGGTGGATACGACCGCGCTGAAATCCTCGCGCGGCAGCGTGCGGTAAGGCCAAGCACGGCGGACGAGATCATAGAGCGCGTCCTCTTGCCACTCGCCCGCAGCGACCTCGGCGACGATCTGCTGGGCCAGCACGTCGAGCGGAGCGACCGGCATCACCACGCGATCGAGCTCGCCCCGGCGCGTGCTGTCGAGCAGTGCTGCGCATTCCACCAGCTCGTCGCGCGAGAGGGGGAACAATCGCCCCTTCGGCGTTCCCGTTACGGCATGGCCGGAACGGCCGACCCGCTGCAGGAAAGTCGCGATCGAGCGGGGCGAGCCGATCTGGCAAACGAGATCCACGTCCCCGATATCGATGCCAAGCTCGAGCGAAGCAGTCGCCACCAGCGCCTTGAGCTCGCCACGCTTGAGCCGCTGCTCGGCGGCAAGCCGCTGCTCCTTGGCAAGACTGCCGTGGTGCGCCGTGACATGCGCTTCGCCCAAAATTTCCGAGAGGGCGCGCGCGGCGCGCTCGGCCATGCGGCGGGTGTTGACGAAGATGAGCGTGGTTCGGTGCGCCTCGATAAGCTGCACCAGCCGCTGGTAGACCTCCTTCCACACGTCGCCCGACATGACGGCTTCCAACGGCGAGTCGGGAACCTCGATAGCGAGGTCGCGGACACGGCGGTGCCCGGCGTCGATGATACGGCATTTCGCGGCCGAGCCCGCGCGGCGGCCGAGGAGAAAACAGGCGACCTCCTCGATCGGCTTCTGCGTGGCGGAGAGACCTACCCGCAGCACCCGCCTGCCGCAGAGCGCATCGAGGCGCTCGAGGGAGAGCGCAAGATGAGCTCCGCGCTTGTTCGGGGCGAGCGCGTGAATCTCGTCGACAATGACGGTGCGCGTGGTCGCAAGCATCGCGCGCCCGGACTGCGAGCCGAGCAGGATGTAAAGGGACTCCGGCGTGGTAACGACGATGTGGGGCGGCCGCCGGCGCATGCGCTCGCGCTCGCCCGCGGGCGTGTCGCCGGTGCGCACCCAGGTGCGGATCTCGATCTCCGGCAAGCCCTGCTGCGCCAGCGCGGCGCGGATGCCGCAGAGCGGGGCTTCCAGGTTACGCTCGATGTCTTTCGACAGCGCCTTGAGCGGGGAGACGTAAACAATCCGGGTCTCGTCCGGCAGCTCGTCGGCCAGAGCCTGGCGCACAAGGCCGTCGATCGCAGCGAGGAACGCGGCAAGCGTCTTGCCCGAGCCGGTCGGGGCCGCGATCAGGACGTTATCGCCGGCCTTGATCGCGGGCCATGCCTGTGCCTGCGCCTCGGTCGGCGCACCGAAGGTCGCGTCGAACCAGGCGGCCACGGCCGGATGAAACAGGGAGACTTTTTTCATTGCACAGACTGCTCCCTCGCCCCGCGCTTGCGGGGCAAACTTTGGACTCAGCGTCAGATTTGACGCCGAAGTGCCCCCGTGAAGTATCCATTTAATCGAGCTTAGCAAGCATAGTCCGCGTATGGATGCCCTTCACCCAACCCCCTGCCGGCTGCGCCACCCCGCGACGCGAGCGTCGCAGGGACCCGGGCTGGCGGGAGGGCGATTGGCCTGTGGGCGGCGAAGCCTTGCGCTCTGAAGAACCGAGATGGAGGCGTCCCTATTTGCTGTCATTCCAGATGTCGGCCGCGAGCTTCCAATCGCTTCCGACCTTCTCCCACACAACGACATACTTGCCGGTGACCTCCTGGGGAGTTAGCCCCTTGGTCTTCAGACTGAAAGTCCCGATTTCGCGCGCCGCCGACGGCCCAAGCGCCTTGACGTCGAGAGTTGTGATTTTCGGATCGCTGACTTGCTCTGCTATGTTTTTCCACATTGCGCCGATCGCAGCTCTGCCCTTCACCATGCCAGAACCCGGCGGAAATGCTGTTGCGTCATCGGTGTAGAGTGACGCGACGCCGGTGAAATCACCCTTGTTGAAGAATTCCACCCATTTCGCATTTACCGCTTCAATCTCGGCCTTCTGAGCAAACGCCGGCATGATCAGTCCGGCCAAGAAGGCAATCACCAGTGTAATCGTCGGCATGATCCACTCCGCTATGTGTCTTCGATTCCGCTTACGCCACGCGTTCCTCGCCCTTGATCTGAGTGCGATGCATGACGCGCCGCGACTTGGGATCGAACGCGTCACGCCGGTGCAGGACGGCAAGGTTGTTCCACATCAGCACGTCGCCACTGCGCCATTCGTGGCACATGGCAAAGCACGGCTGCGTGGCATGCGCCCAGAGCGCATCGAGCAGCGCTTCGCTCTCGGCCACGTCCATGCCCAGCACATAGCTGCTCGGCCGTCGGCCGAGAAATAGCGCCCTGCGGCCAGTCTTTGGGTCGGTGCGCACGAGCGGGTGGCGCGCGCCGACGGTCTCGCGCACGTCGGTGACGTCCTTATATCCCTTGCGCAGCAGGCCGGCGCTGTTGCGGGATGCATCATGCACCGCGACCTTGCTCTCGGCGCGCTTTTTCAGATTGACGGGCATCGTCTCATAAGCCGCGAACATGTCGGCGAAATAGGTATTGCCGCCGCTGGGCGGCACTTCGAGGGAATAGAGCACCGCCGCCTTGGGCGGCACATCCACATAGGTCATGTCGGCATGCCAGACCGCTTCGCCGTCACCGAGATTGCCGATGGGCTTGCCGTTCTCGATGACATTGGAGATCACGTTGATCTCCGGAAACTCCTTGTTGAACGGCTCGCCATAGGGATTGGGCCCGGGCGGATCGAGCTCGCCGAAATAGCGGCTGAATGCAAGGAGCTGCGGGTCTGAGAGCTGCTGGGCTCTCGCCACGACGACCAGCCGGCTACGCCAGGCGCCCTCGATCTGCGCCACCTCGGCCGCACTCAGAACTTGCGAAAGATCGATGCCGCGAACCTCCGCCCCCAATGGCGCGGCCAGAGCGTTGATGGACAGCGTCATGGCGGCTCAGTCCTTCCCTCAATCGATGGAAACGCCGCTCGCTTTGATCGCACCGGCATATTTCTCGATCTCGCTGGCAACGAATTTGCCGAGGTATTCCGGCGACCGACGTTCAGGAGCGATCCTGTCGCAGCCGATCTCCTCCAGCCGCTTCCGGGTGGACGGGCTATCCAGAGCCGCGATTGCCGCCGCGTGCAGCCTGCTCACAATCGGAGCCGCCGTGTCCTTCGGAAGGAAGATGGCATACCAGCTTGGAATATCGAAGCCGCTCAGACCCTGCTCATGCGCCGAAGCGAGTGTCGGCAGACTGGGGGAACGGTTGCGGCTGAGAATGGCGAGCGCCTTCACCGTGCGCGCCGCGATCTGCGGCAGCGCGACGGGAGCGCTCGGGCATTGGTAATCAATCCGTCCGCTGATCAAGTCCTGCATGGCATGAGCGCCGCTGCGATAGGGGACATGCGTGGCGGTGATACCGATCGCAGCGTTGAGCAACACGCAGGCGAGATGGTTTGATCCCCCTGCTCCTGCCGAGCCGAACAGCATCTTGCCCTGGTTGGCTTTGCCATAGGTGATGAACCCGCGCAGATCGTCGGCGGGGAAATTCTTGCGCGCCACCAATGCGAAAGCCTGATCCGTGACGAGCGTTACCGGGGCGAAGGCAGTTGCGGCATCGTAGGGCGGCCGGCTGTAGAGCGACTGCGCCTGAGCGTGCGTTCCCACATTGCCGAGCACGAGCTGATAGCCGTCCGGCGCCGCCTTGGCGACGCGCAGCGTACCGGTCGTCCCGCCGGCGCCGCCCACGTTTTCGACGATCACTGGCTGCCCCAGCTCGTTGCGCAAGCCCTCGGCCAGGATGCGCGCGATTGCATCGGTCGATCCGCCGGCGGCAAACGGCACCACCATGGTGAGCGGCCGGCTCGGCCACGTTTGCGCGGCAGCGCCAGCGGCGCCATCCGCGAGCGCAAGCGCAAGGACAATGATTCTGCCGATCGGCCTCAACAGACTGCTTGGTTAGATCATCGTTGCCGGCGGGCCGAAAACCTGCAAAGCTGCGGACATGCGGATGGCCAGGCTATATTCGGGGGTGCGAGGCAAAGAACCAAACATCAGGTGCCCTACTTAGCAGTCGCCAGTTTTCATTGCATCCTATAGCATTAGCATTTCGACAACCCTCCGTGCACGCAGCTAGGGGTTGCCCGGATATGCGCTTGCTCCCCCGACAGAGCTTTCGTCGCACTAGAGGCGTCCGAGGTCGGTCTCATGTTTGAGATGGTGAAACTGCTCGCCGGAACCAATTTGCTGCTGCTTTCCTTCTCGGTTCTGATCTTCGACATTCCCCGCTACACGCTGTCGCTGGTTTCGCTGGTTTTGTTTGGCGTGCGCAGACCAGGCGATGAAACGGCTGGAGGTAGAGCTTCCGTCAGCGTGATCATACCGACCTTCAACGGCGGCTCCGGCCTCGAGCCGACGATCGCGTCGCTGCACCGACAAACCTTGCGGCCGCTGGAAATCATCGTTGTGGATGATGGCTCGACCGACGAAACGCGCGTTCTCGCGGAGCGGGCGCGTGCGCTGGGACTGGTGGACATGGTCATCTGTCATGGCACGCGCTGCGGACGCAGCGCAGCATAAATGCTGCGGCCCGATTTGCCAGCGGCGAGCTGCTTTTGACTGTCGATGCGGACACGGTGTTCGAGCCGACTGCTGTGTCGCGGCTCGCGGCCGCATTTCGCGATCCGGGGGTCGCCGGCGCGAGTTGCAACATCGCAATCAACAACGAGCGCGACTCGCTGTGGACCGGACTGCAAAGCGTGGAATACCTGATGTCGATCAGCGCCGGGCGGTCCATCCTGGACGTCGTCGGCGCGATCGCCTGCCTTTCCGGCGCCTGCTCCATGTATCAGCGCGATATATTCGTGCGGCAAGGCGGTCTCGATGTCGGTCCCGGCGAGGATCTAGAGTACAGCTTGCGGCTGCGCCGCCTTGGCTATCTCATCCGTTTCGTGCCAGAGGCCTGGGCGGAGACAGCCGGCCCGACAAGCGGCATAAGCCTTTTGCGCCAGCGCGCGCGCTGGGATCGCGACGCTTTGCGAATCCGCTTCATGATGTACGGGGAATTGAGCTTTTTCCACCGATTCGAGCGCTTGCCGGATACGATTCAGAGGTTGGACTTCATTGTCTTCGATCTCGTTCCCACGCTCAGCTTACCGTTCTACCTGGCTTACATTGTACTGTTGTTCGGGCCCAATGCCGCTCTATTTCTTGGCGCGATCTATGTCCTGCTGCTGTGGACATCGATTTTCAACATGGCGCTTGCGTTCGTCATGTTCAATCGATCGATCGGGTTCTTTGGTCTCGCGGCCTCGCTGATCTTTCCCTTTTATCAGGGAGTTTATCTGAAATGTGCCCGGTTCTTTTCGTATTCCTCGGAAATCATCTTCGCCACCTCGCGGCATGACGACTTCGTACCACCGCGCGTACGTCGTGCGCTTCTGGGGAATTAGATCCCGAGGAAGCGCCTCGATCCAAATGTTCCCGACCCCGTCGAAAGCCGCCGGCGCGCGGCTGGACGACTGGTGCGCATCGCCTATGCAACAGTCGTTTTCGGGGTGCTTGCTTTCTTCGTCATCTATTTCGGTGCGCCCTTCGTCTATCTCGGCGGTCCGGGCACCGTCTCGTCGCTGCGCTACGTGGTTTCGCTTCCCTATACCGTGCAGGTCAGCCAGATGAACCTGACTCCCGGCGCTACGGTCAAAGCCGGCGAAGAGATCGCACAAGTGCTTTCACCGGAGCAGGACAGCATCGTCGCGACCTATATGCGCGCACTGGCGGACATTGCCGGTCGCACGGCAGAACTGCGCATCAAGGCTCGGGTCGCGCAGGAATCGCTCGAAGCAGCTCGCTCGTATCTGCGCGTGACCGAGGAAGCAGCGGAACGCATTGATGCCATGTCCACGGCTACCGTGACCTTCCGCCTGGAAGTCTTGCGTGAGCGCTCCTTGGCCCGCAAAGCCGTTGTCTCGCAGGAGGCAGAAGTCTCCGAATCCGCCATTCAACTCGCCTCCCTGGATGACTTTATTCAACAGCTGCGCGGCCGCCTCGATGAGGTGGAACGCCATTTCGGCCGGGGGAAGGTCTCTTCGCCGATTGCCGGAATAATCTCGACAGGGATTGCGCATGTCGGCCAGTCGCTAACGGCGGGCGTGCCGATCGCCGAAATCCTCGATCCGACCGACATCTTCGTGGACTGGTACATTCCCAATGAGCGCCTGATCGATCCCAAGGTGGGGAACGATGTCTTTGTAGTGTTTGGCAACCGCCGGATTCGCGGAAAGATCGCGGAAATCCTGCCGGTTTCTGGTGTGTACACGGGGACGCAACAGGTGTTCGCGAGCTACCGTACTGCGACGCAGATCGCGCGCGTCCGCTTCGACCCGGGCACGTCGCCGCCGCCGCTGAACTCTACGGTCGATGTTCGCATGCACTACAGCAAATTTTCAGCCCGCGTCGCCGACGTGCTCATCCGTGTCTTCGGGCTCTATTGAATAAGGAGGCCGCTTACGCCCTGGGAGCTTCACCCGATGCAGATTGAATGGAATCAAACGGCGTGTCTGGCGTGCGGCGCGGAAGGCCTGCAAATTTTTCCGGTGCTTCATCACTTGATCTGTGCCTATGTGGGGCCAGAATATGACTTCGCTCCGGTAGTTACCGGATATACCTGTCCGAAATGCCGGCGCGGCATCGTGTCGGGTGACCCCGCTTGTGAGATTGTAGGGAGGAGCGCGCGATGCGTGCGGTGCGGCAAGGAAATGGTAGTGTCGCCATCCCCTCGGACGACATCGTCGGCAAGCGAGAATTGATGCCAAAAGGGAAAGTCTCTGGCCCGTGGATTTGGGCCGGTGACGGGTACAATGGCAGTGAAGATCAAAGGGATGAAAACAGTTCTATTCCTCTGCACTGGCAATTACTACCGGAGCCGTTTCGCTGAGGAGCTGTTCAATCATCGCGCAGTCGATGCGGGGATAAATTGGCAGGCTCAATCTCGCGCGCTCGCGATTGAACGCGGGATAGACAATATTGGTCCCATCTCGCCTGTGGCAGTATGGGGTTTGACAACTCGGGGGTTGTCCGCGAAACGCGCCAATCGACCGCCTCAACAATGTATTGTCCTAGACCTCGAAAGTGCGGACCATATCGTAGCACTCAATGAAGTGGAGCATCGTCCTATAATGAGCGAACGTTTTCCCGACTGGGAATCCCGCATTCAGTATTGGGACATTGGAGATGTTTCGTTAATCCCGCCCAACGACGCGCTTGCCTTCATAGATATCCAAGTTGATGCGTTGTTAGCTAACTTTCGCGACTTACCGAACGAGCAGCGGAGCTAGCGCTTACCGCCCAGCCCGGCCCTGCCGCTGCGCCCGCAATGGGATGGTATAGAGGACGTCAAGCACGAGCCCATGCTGCTTGAAGAAGCCCTTGCTCTGGCCGAGCTCGGATACGGATTGCTCCCACCCTCCGCGCTGCCCGATGGCAATCTTCAGCGCTTCCTGGGCGCGGGCCAGAGTGCAGGCAAACGTCGCGACCAGCAGTCCCGCAAGCACGCGCTGGATCAGTGAGCAAAGGATTGTGCGCTCGTTTTCTTCAATCCGGAATATGGGTGTAAGCTGATCAGGGTTGGTCCTTTCCGGGCGGATCGCACCCATGCCGTGATTTGCCAGGAGCTTGATTCCAAAACGCACTGAAGAAAGGTCACGCATGCCAAACCTCGATCTCAATGCCGCCAGGACCGCGGTGCTGTGCATGGACATTCAGCAAGGCACCGCGAGGCGAAGCACCATGTTCCGGGAGCGCAATGTGGCGCGGGCGATCAAATCGGTGCAGGAGGCCGCAAGGAAGGCCGGCGTTCTCGTCATCCATGTCGCTATCGACTATCAGCCCGCCTTCTTTTGCCCAAGGAATAAGTTCATCCAGAAGGTTCGAATCCCGGCGATGTCCGCCCCCGGCGTCGACGTTGCCGAGCTTCTGAAAATTGTCGAGGAGGTCAAGCCTGCCGGCGACGAGCCTGTCGTGCGCAAGCCGCGCATGAACCCTTTCTTCGGCACTCCGCTGGAAAGCATGCTGCACAGCCGCGACATCGACACGGTTGTTCTGACGGGGGTGGCGACCGAGTTCGTGGTGGAAGCGGCGGCAAGGCACGCCGCTGATGCTGATTTTCGCGTTATCGTGCTGGAGGATTGCTGCGCTTCGTTTTCCGACGAGGCGCACAAGGCTGCGCTGCAGGTGATGGACCACCTAGCCACCATCGCCAGCTCCGCAGATTTTGTGCAAAGCGTATAAAGCATGTCCGGCAAAAGTGGGAGCCGGTTTTGCGAAAGGAGCATGCTCAAGCAGGAGCATGGAGCGGGAGGACGATTCGAAGATAAAGTCACCCCGCTCCGAGAACGGGTTCAGAACCGAAACCGCCGCCGGAGCTCGAACAGCGCGGCGAGACTGAGAAGCGCCGTGGCCATCATGTAGTAGCTGGGCGCCAGCTTGTTGCCGGTCAGCGAGATCAACGATTGGGCGACGAAGGGCGCGAACCCGCCGAAGATCGGCACCGAGATGTTGTAGGCAAGCGACATGCCGGAAACCCGGGTAGTCACCGGGAAGATTTTCGCCATGAGCGACGGCAGCGCGCCGCTGAAGAATGATTTCAACAGGCTGATCCAGCACACGGCGACGATCAGGACGCCCAGGGACGGAGTGGCAACAACGAGCGCGAAGACGGGATAGGCGGTCAGAAAGAACAGCGCCGACGCTGCAATCATGACCGGCACCTGGCCCACTTTGTCCACCCCCATGCCGACGAAGGGCACGACGACAGTCTGCAACGCTGCGGCAGCCACAGCCGCGGTGAAGCCGATGGACTGCGGCAGTCCCAGCTCGCGGATGGCGTATGTCGGGACATAGACCAGGAGATATTGCGAGCTGGTCGAGGCGGCGACCGCGCCGATGGTGAGGAGAAGGCGGTCCCATTGTCCGACGAAGAGCTCGCGCAACGGCGCCTGCACGGGCGCGGCGACGAGGAATTCCGGCGTCTCCTCCATGTGGCTTCGGATGTAATAGCCGACGGGCCCGATCAGCAGCCCGAAGGCAAACGGAATGCGCCAGCCCCAGGCCTGAAGATCGGAAGCCGACATGGTGGTGGTCAGAAGCACGCCAAAGCTCGTGGCAATGAGCGCGGCGAGGCCCTGGCTCGACCATTGCCAGCTCGCGAAAAACCCGGCGCGGTCCGGCCGATGCTCCACCAGAAAAGCGGTCGCGCTAGCGAACTCCCCTCCGACCGAGAAGCCCTGAAGCAGCCGGGCAGCAAGCACCAGGATGGGCGCAAGCAGGCCGAGCGATGCATAGCTCGGCATCACGGTCATCACGCCGGTGCCGATCGTCATCAGCAGGATCGAGAGCGTGAGAGCCTGCTTGCGCCCCTTGCGATCGCCGTAGGCGCCGAGAAAGATCGCGCCTACCGGCCGGGCAAGAAACGATACCCCGAAGCTGCCGAGGGTGACGAGAATGGAGACGGTCTCGTCGGCAGCCGGAAAGAAGACTTTCGAGATTACGACGGCAAAATAGCCGTAGACCAGGATCTCGTAGAACTCGAGCGCATTACCGAGCGACGCGGCAAGGATGAGGCGCGTCGCCGCCCTGGCACCACGTGCGGCGCTGTCACCAGCGCCTAGCGAAGGAGTAGTGGCAGCGATGCTCATGGTCGTGTCCGCGTCGGTGGAGGGTCAAACGACAATAGTGCCAAGTTCAGCCTTGGCTACTTGAGGAGGGGTGCCGCCTGCAAGGCGGCGTGCGTGCGCGGAGCGTCGGCATCAGCGTCGTGGGCCGCGCGCTCACATGCCGCGGCCGCACTCCTCGGATCGGTCTATCGCTTTTGTGAATTTGTTTCCTAGATCAGGATAACCGGAGTAATTTCGCCCGATTTTAGTTGTAATCGAGAATCCGCGGGCCTAAGCCCGGCGTTGGCGTGAGGAGTACCGCGTCCATGAGCAACCCGGAGAGAGTACCCATCGCAAAGCGGGTCCAATATGGCGCCCTGCCCTACCGCGTGAGGGGCCGCTCGCGCGCGGAGATCATGCTGGTCACGTCGCGGGAGACGCGCCGCTGGATCATCCCGAAGGGTTGGCCGAAGAAGGGCAAATCCGCCCGCCAATCGGCTGCGCGCGAGGCGTTCGAGGAAGCAGGCGTAATAGGCCGCGTGAGCCGCCGCTCGGTTGGCTCCTTCTCCTATGAGAAGCGGCTCAGGAACGGCGGGACGGTCGAATGCGAAGTGCGCGTCTTTCCCCTGCGCGTGAAGCGACAGAGCCGTGAATGGCCGGAAAAGCAGGAGCGGGAGGTCAAGTGGCTGTCTGCCGCGAAGGCCGCCAAGACGGTCGAGGAGCCGACCCTGAGCGAGCTGATCCGGGAGCTCGCGCGCAAGCACAACTGAGCTTGCGGTCGTACCCGTACTGCGTCACAAACTACGCTGTCATTCCGGGGCGTCGGCAAGTCGGTTTTTCACCGACTTGCCGACGAGCCCGGAAACCATAACCTCAGCCGGCAGTCGCTCGCTCGCCGCTCGCAACCGGACGGTCTGTGGTTATGGATTCCGGGCTCCGCTCGCGGAGCTTGTGCTCGGACGGCGCATAGCGCCGATCCGAGTGCTCGCGGCCCCGGAATGACAGAATATGTAGTTTGTGACGCAGCAGGAGTACCCAGCTCAAGGTCTGGTAAACGGACCGTGTCATGAGCTGAGCCGAAGGCAGATCATGTTTTATTTGAAGGTCCTGCTGGCCGGCCTGTGCATCGCGCTCCTGTCCCCCGACGGCGTGCGGAGTGCAGAGCCGGTGAAAATCCGTGTGTCCTGGATCGCGCCGATCACCAACTGGGCGCCGATGCTGCCGGAGAAAAAGGAGCTCGCGCGGCACCTCGGCCAATCCTACGTCTTGGAGCCGGTGCGCTTTGCGGGGACGCCGCAGATGATAACGGCGCTGGCGAACAACGAGCTGGAGATCGCGAATCTCGCATTTTCCACGCTTCCGATCGCGATCCAGAACGCCGGACTGAACGACCTGCGGGTCATTGCGGACGAGCTGCAGGACGGAGTGGAGGGCTATTACTCGCAAGAGTACATGGTTCTCGCGGATAGCCCCATCAAGCAAGTCGAGGATCTCAAGGGCAAGGTGGTGGCGACCGTAGCGGCCGGCTCTGCGGTGGACGTCGCTATTCGCACCATGCTGCGCCGGCACGGGCTCGAGGACAGACGCGACTATACGATGGTGGAAGCCCCGCTCCCGGCCATGCGGGCCATGCTTGCCGACAGGAAGGTGGATCTCATTCCTGTTGTGCTGCCATTCGCGGTCGATCCGGAACTGCGCCGCATCGCGCGTCCTTTGTTTGACAACCGCGACGTGGTGGGAGTGACGCAGCTGCTGATGTGGACTGCGCGGCGGTCGTTCATCGAGACGAACCGCGCGGCCATGGTCGACTTCATGGAAGACACCCTGCACATCATCCGCTGGTATCTCGATCCGGCCAACCATGGGGAAGTGATGGCGATCGCAGGCCGGATGACCAAGCAGCCACCGGATCGCTTCGACTGGGCGTTCACCAAACGAGACTACTATCACGACCCCAACATGCTGCCCAACCTGGAGGCGCTGCAGAAAAATGTTGGGATAATGAAGGATCTCGGCTTCGTAACCGTGGACGTGGACGTGAAAGAGCACTCCGACGTCAGTCTTGTGCAGGAAGCAGCCAAGCGACTGAGATGAGCGGCAGGTCCGGGCAGGTCGAGGCTGGCACCGATCTCAAGGCCTATGAGGCCGGCGCTGTGCCTGGGACAGATGCTCACGCTGCGCCACTAGTTTCCTTCGGCGATTGGCCGCGACGCGTGGTGTTTGGACCTGGCGCGGTCGACCGGCTCGCAACCGAGGCCGCGGGCCTCGGCGCGCGCCGGGGCCTGGTCATATGTGGATCGACGGTAGCGCGCGGCCCGATGCTGACGAAGGTTGCGGCCGCGCTCGGCGCTCGGCTCGCCGGAGTGTTCAGTGAGGTCACTGCTCACACGCCCGTCGACATGGTGAAGCGGGCGGCAGAGCGGGTGGTCGAGACCAAGGCCGACTTTCTGGTCACGGTCGGCGGCGGATCTGCGATCGACGCCGGCAAGGCCATCGCCATCACCCTTGCCACAAGGGGCGAGCTCGCACCCTACGCGATTCGGTACACACCCGGTGGCGAGATGGTCCGCTCGCCTCTGCCTGATGGCCTGATCCGGCACATCGCCGTGCCCACGACTACCGGGTCGGCATCCGAGGTCATGCCGACGGCCGGCTGCCGCGATCCTGTCTCCCGCACCAAGCTGCTGTTCTGGGACCATCAGTTGGTTCCCCATCTCACGATCCTCGATCCGGAAATGGCGATCTACAGCGATGCCAGGCTCACCGCGGCGAGCGGTATGACCGCGGTCGCACGCTGCATCGAGTCTCTTTATACCGGCAAGCGCCAGCCGTTGTCGACGGGGCTTGCGTTGCACGCGCTCCGGCTGCTGCGTGCTGCGCTGCCTCGTGCCGTCGCCGTCCCGGGCGACATCGCCGCGCGCGCCGACTGCCAGATCGCCACGCTCATGTCAGGAGTAGCGGCAATCAACGCGATGGTCTCGCTCGTGCACGCGATCGGGCATGTCGCAGGGGGCCTCTACGCGCTCCAGCACGGCATCGCCCATGCGATTCTTCTGGTGCCCGCGATGCGGATTCTCATGCCGACGGTTGGAGAAGAAGAAGAGTTGGTGGTGGATGCCATGATGGGCGCGCGGAGCGCGGGCTCGCAGCAGCGCCCTTCGGCCGCCGACGCCATGGCCGAGCTCATCAATGCGTTGCCGTTGCCGCGGCGCCTGCGTGACGTCGGCGTGCGTAAGGACGAGCTTGCCGAGATCGCCCGCTCCAGTCTCTCTGATTACATGATGTCCAACTTGCCGAGGCCCGTGGCGGAACAGGAACTGCTTGCGCTGTTGCAGGAGGCCTGGTGAGGGGGCCTCCATGACCCCGCTGGCAAGCATGGCGGCATGGGCCAGCGCGGTCCGGCCAGCCGATATTGCTGCGTCGCAGCATCGGCTGGCGCGCCTGCGACTGCTCGATACCCTTGGGCTCATCGCTGCCGCGTCCGCCGCACCGGTCTGCCGCAGCGTCCTGCAATGGGCCAAGCCTTACACCGGAACGGGGCCGTCAACGATCGTCATCGGCAGTACGCGTGCTCCCGCTGCAATCGCTGCGCTCGTCCACGGCACCCTCGCCCACGCCCGCGACTTCGACGATACTTTCCCCGACAGCGTCGTCCATCCCGGCAGCGTTGTCGTTCCCGCTGTCCTCGCTGTTGCTGAGGAGATCGATGCGGGCTGGCCCGAGCTGGCGACGGCGGTCGTGCTCGGCTACGAGATTGCTGCGCGGCTCGGCCGCGTGGCGGGGCGCGGATTCCATGCGCGCGGTTTCCACGCCACCGGGATCGTCGGCCCCGTAGCCGCTGCTGCGACTGTCTCCCACCTCCTGAAGCTCGATGCAGATGCGACTGCTGATGCGCTCGGGCTTGCGACCAGCATGAGCAGCGGGCTGTTGGCCTTCCTCCCCGACGGAGCCTGGTCCAAATGGCTGCACACGGGGTGGTCGGCGCACGGCGGCATCATCGCCGCCGAGCTCGCGCGACAAGGCTTTCGCGGACCGCATCACGGATTTGACGACCCCGCCGGACTGTTTGGCGCTTTCCTGGGACGCGATGCGTCACCGGAGTATGGGTTGCTGACGCGGGACTTGGGCAAAGTGTGGCAGGGAGACGCGGCGGTAACCAAGCTCTACCCGTGCGCCCATGTCATCCAGCCTTTCATCGATGCCGCGCTCGCGCTCCGCAGCCGGGGGGAGGCCGATATCACGCAGATCCGTTCCGTCCGCTGCACCGTTGCCCCGTGGGCCTATCCCATCGTCTGCATTCCCCGGGAAGCCAAGCTTGCCCCGCGCTCCGACCTCGAGGCCATCGCAAGCCTTCCTTTCATGGTCGCCGCGGCGCTGTGCGACGGCACCGTCAATCTCGATACTCTGGGGGAAGCCGGATTGCGTCGCGCTGATGTGCGCGAGCTGGCGGTCCGCATCGAATGCAACACGGGCGAGAATACGGGGACCGGGTTTGACGGCACCATCAGGCTGGTTCGAGCCCACGGAGAGACAGCCCAGCCGGTCGGCCTTGCGCCCGTCGACAGCGATCAGATCAGGCGCAAGTTTCACTCCAATGCCGCGCATCTCTATGCGCCGGCGGCCGCCGATGCGCTTGCAACCGCACTGATGGACGGCCAACCCGGCGCGCGCGACATCATGCGGCTGGCCAGCACCCTGTCGCGCGCTTGACGCGCGCAACCACAACTTCCTAAGGTTTTCACTGCGTCCGCAGCATATGTTGAGGATTCCAGTCGCGAGGCATCTCCATGCGCGCCTTGAAACAACTTCTTGTGCTTATGCTGGCGCTGACCTGGCCGGCGCTCGGCAACGCCGCAGAGACGCTGCGCGCCATCTCGTTCATTCCGAAGAACGACCCCGTGCTTGCCATGGCAAATGCCTGGGTCGCCGAGGTCAACGCCAAGCTCGGCTCCCAGCTGCGGATCAACTACGTGGGAGGTCCGGAAGTCATCGGCCGGTTTCAGCAGGTCGAGGCGCTGCGCACCGGCGTCATCGATGTCATCTTCGTGCCGAGCGGAGATTATCAGGATCAAATGCCGGCCGCGCAGACGTTTGTGCTCTCGAAGCTCACGCCGAGCGAGGAGCGCAAGAGCGGGTTCTACGATTTCATGGTCGAGGAGCACGCAAAGAAGATCAACGCGCGCTACCTCGGTCGCGTGCAGATCTCGCCCTTCTACCTGTGGACCAAGAAGGAGCCCAAATCCCTGGCCGATCTGAGCGGCCTGAAGATGCGCTCCGGCGTGCTCTACGACCGGCTGATGCGCGCGCTTGGAATGGTGCCGGTCACGATCAACGCGCCGGAAGTGTACACCGCGCTCAACTCAGGCGTGGTCGACGGCTTCGGATGGCCGGTAACGGGCCCGCGCAAGCGCGGCTGGCTCGAATCGGTCAAATACGTGATCGACCTGCCTTTCTTCGCGCCGAGCAACGTCGTGGCCCTGATGAACCTCGACAAGCTCAACGCGCTTCCCGAGGCCGCACGCAGCCAGTTGATCACGTTGACCGCCGAATTCGAGCCGAAGATGGTGCAGCATTTCAACGACGAGGACGCGCACGAATGGAAGGAGATCGGCAACACCGTGACCAAGGTAAAATTCTCGCCGCAGGAGAATGAGAAATACCTGCAAACGGCCTATGAAGTGGAATGGGCCGCCTTGCAGGCGCGCGCCCCCGAGTTGATCCAGAAGCTGCGCAGCATCAGCGGCAACTGATGCCCTCGCATATGGACTCGGCGGTGCAGCGAGCTGTGCACCTCCCCCTGAAAGGGGGAGGTCGGCGCGTAAGCGCCGGGTGGGGGTCAACTCGCGGCCACGATCGCCAGCAAACACTAGCGCCGACCGCTGGACCCCCACCCGACAGCATTTGCCCCGGCGCAAGGCCGGGGCAAATGCTGTCGACCCCGGATCAAGTCCGGGGCAGGCTCTCCCCCTTTCAGGGGGAGGTATGGAACGCGCTTTAATGAGCAGATTCCAACTGCTCGTACGCTGGCTCGCCCGCGTCGAGGACCTGCTCGCCGAGATCGCCATAGCAATCCTGGTACTTTGCGGCGCCTCGATCTGCGTCGACGTGTTGATGCGCTACTTCTTCGGACGCCCGATCATGGGCTCTACCGAGCTCACGGAATACGCCCTGGTCTACATCACTTTCCTCGGTGCCGCCTGGGCGGTGCCGCGCGGCGCCCACATCGATATCGATGCTTTCGTGATCCACATGCCGGAAAACGTGCAGAAGGTCTGCGCGTTGCTCGGCAACATGGTATCGCTGGCAGTTGCGCTCGCGCTCACCGTATTCGGCTCGTGGACGACGTGGACGGCTTACATCCGCCACCTGTTCAAGCCGACGCTGCTTGAAGTGCCGACCTGGATCGTGCTGATCGTCATTCCGGTCGGGTCATTGGTTCTGGCACTGCGGTATGGGGTCGAAGTCGCCTTGACCGCGCAGGCGATCGCGCAGGGCCGGCCCATGATCAAGCACGAGCGCGGCCCCACAATCGACTGATCCCATGGAATGGTGGGCCGCTTTCCTCTGGATCACCGGCGGCCTCTTGGTGCTGCTGACGATCGGAATGCCGATCGCCTTCGCCTTTCTCGCCGTCAATCTGGTCGGTGCGTACGTCTTCTGGTCGGGGTTTGCCGGCGTCAACCAGATGGTGCTCGCCTCCATGGATTCGGTTGCGAGCTTCTCGATCATGCCGGTGCCCCTGTTCATTCTGATGGGCGAGCTCCTGTTCCGCTCGGGGATCGCGGCAAAGCTGATGGATGTGCTGGACGCGTGGTTCGGCCGCGTCCCCGGCCGCTTGAGCCTGATGGCGGTGGGCGGGGGGACCCTGTTTGCGACCTTGGCCGGGTCGGGTGCGGCCACGACAGCGCTGCTCGGCAAGATCCTCGTCCCTGAAATGGCACGGCGCGGATACAAGCAACCGATGACCCTCGGCCCGGTGATGGGATCGGGCGGCCTTGCCGTGATGCTTCCGCCCTCCGCTCTCGGCGTCATCCTCGCCTCGACCGCCGACATCTCTGTCGGCGCGCTGCTGATGGCGATCATCGTCCCGGGGCTGATGATGGCGGTCTCCATCGCCGCCTACATCGTCCTGCGCTGCCGCCTGCAGCCGGATCTGGCGCCCTCCTATCAGGCCAGCGACATTCCGCTGGGCCAGAAGCTGCGCAATACCGTCGTCCACGTGTTCCCGGCCGCAACCATCGTCTTCGTCGTGACCGGCTTGATCTTTCTCGGCATTGCAACTCCGACCGAGTCGGCGGCGCTCGGCGTGCTGTGCGCCCTGGTGCTCGCGCGCATCTACGGACCGCTCGACTGGAAAATGGTCAGGGTCTCGCTGCACTCGACCATGATCACATCGCTGATGGTGCTGATGATTCTTTCCGGCTCCAGCGGCTTTGCCCAGCTGATGGCCTATACCGGGGCGTCGCAGGGCATCGTTGAGCTCGCCACTTCCACGAATTTCAGCCCGATCTGGGTGGTCGTGTCCATGCAGCTCGTATTGCTGCTGCTCGGAACGTTCATGGAATCGCTGGCGATGATCCTGCTGACGGTCCCAATATACTTTCCCATTATCGAGGCGCTGAATCTCTCCCCGATCTGGTTCGGCGCGATCATGCTGTTGAACATGGAGATTGCCGCGATCTCGCCGCCGTTCGGCTTTGGCCTGTTCGTGATGAAAGCCGTTGCACCGGAAGGAACGACCATGATGGACGTGTACAAGGCCTCGGTGCCGATCATGGGCTTGAACACGATCGTGATGTTCATCATGATTTTCTTTCCGCCGGTCGTCTTGTTCCTGCCGTCCCTTGCAGCAGTCAAATAATGCCGGGGCGGGTACGCGTCGGCATCGATGTGGGCGGCACGTTCACCGATGCGACCCTCATCGACGGCACCAGCGGCCGCATATTCTCGGCCAAGGCATTCACCACGCCGGCCGATCGCTCGCAGGGCGTCATCGAGGCGATTGCGAGCGTGATCGCCGAGGCCGGGGTGGGGCGCGAGAGCGTCCGCGACATCGTGCACGGCTCCACCACCGGCACGAATGCCCTCATTGAGCGCACCGGCGCGAGAACCGGCCTCCTCACGACAGCGGGCTTTCGCGATGTCCTCGAGATCGGTCGGGTGATGCGACCGATGGAGGGGATCTACGACATGTCGGTCGACCGCCCCGCGCCTTTGGTGCCGCGCCGGCGATGCCTCGAAGCCATTGAGCGCATCGGGCCACAGGGCGAGATCATCGTGCCCTTGGACGTTTCGTCGGTCGAGCGCGCGGCCGAGAGTTTCGCGCGGCAGAAGATTGAAGCGGTCGCGATCTGTTTTCTGTTCTCGTACCTCAATCCCGAGCATGAGCGTCGCGCGGCTGAGATCCTGGGGCGCCGCCTGCAAGGGGTCGCGATCAGCCAGTCGCACCGGATCAGCCCGGAATACCGCGAGTACGAGCGCGCCTCGACGGCGGTGATCAACGCCTACCTTTCGCCGGTCATGAGCGACTATCTCGATCGCCTCAATGCGCGCATTGCCAAGCTGCTCGGCAATGCGAGGCTGCTCGTCATTCAGGCAAACGGCGGAGCGACCACCGTAGAGACCGCGCGCTCGCGCGCGGTTGCGACCGTGAACTCCGGCCCCGCCGGCGGAGTGGTCGCGGCAGCATGGTACGGCCGGCGGCACCGGCGCGAGCGCATCGTCTCGGTCGACATGGGCGGCACCAGCTTCGACATCGGCCTCATCGAGCATGGAATGTCGCAGGTGACAACCGAGGGCAGCTTCCAGGGCCTGCCGGTCAAGCTCCCGATGCTCGATCTGCATATCATCGGCGCAGGCGGAGGCTCGATCGCCTGGATCGATTCCGGCGGCGCGCTCAATGTGGGCCCGCGCTCGGCCGGCGCTCATCCCGGACCTGCCTGCTATGGCCGCGGGGGGAGAGAGGCAACGGTCACCGATGCCAACCTGGTGCTCGGGCGGCTCGACCCTGTTTCCTTCCATGGCGGCCGCACCGTGCTCGACCGAGCCGCGGCAGAGGCTGCCATCGCCGTTCTCGCCGGTCGGCTCGCGCTTTCGGTCGAGGAAGCAGCGCTCGGCATCATCAAGGTCGTGAACGCGAACATGGTCAAAGGCATTGCGACGGTGACGGTGCAACGCGGCATCGATGTGCGTGAGTTTGCGCTGCTCTCGTTCGGCGGCGCCGGCGGGCTGCATGCCGTCGCTCTCGCGCGCGAGCTCGAGATGAGCGAGGCGATCATTCCGCCGCTGCCCGGCGTGTTCTCGGCAATCGGTCTCTTGGTGGCCGACGTGCGGCATGATCTTGTGACGGCGCTCGGCGGCGTCATCAGTACCGCAGCCGATGCGAACGAGCTTGAGCGGAAGTTCTGCGCGATGGAGGATGACGCGCGGCAGTCGTTGCGGGCAGAGGGGTTCGGCGATGAAGCCATCCGGTTGGTGCGCAGCGCCGACCTCAAGGTCGCCGGCCAGACCTACGAGCTTACGGTAGGGTTGCCCGAGCCTGGGCCCTTGACCAGCAATGGGCTTTCCGCGCTGGTCGACGCGTTCAGCCGGCTCTATCGCGAGCGCTACGCCTTCTTCTTTGAAGGCGAGCCGATCGAGCTGGTGAATCTCAGGATTGCGGCATTCGGCGTGAACGACCCGATCGAGCTTCCGTCCTTCCAGCCGCAGTCGATGATTTCTGCCGAGATCAGCAAGACCATTCGCCCGGTTTATTTTGAGAAGCTCGGCTACATCAACACTGCGGTGCTCAAGCGCGATTCCCTGCGGCCCGGCATGAAACTCCTTGGGCCCGCCGTGGTCGAGGAGGAGACCTCCGCCACGCTCATTCCGCCGGGCGCTACCGCAGATGTCGCGCCTGACCTCGGCCTGCTCGTGCAGCTGTAGGGCAGCTATTCCATGAAACCGATCAAGCCAATCCACCGACCTCATCCTGAGGAGGTCACGCGCAGCTGGCTGCGCGTGACCGTCTCGAAGGATGGCCACGGCACGATTTCGCGTGTGTCCGTCCTTCGAGACGGCGCGCGCTCAAGAAAGCGCGCGCCTCCTCAGGACGAGGACCACGGGTGTGCTGATATGGTCCGAACCGCGGAAACGGTGCACTTGGTCTGCCCATGACCGATACGGTAACCATGCAGGTGATCCGGTACGCGCTCGAGCAGATCGCCGACGAGATGGGCTACACCCTGGTGCGAACCGGACGCTCGACCCTCATTACCGAGATCAAGGACATCTCCTGCGTCGTCACCGATGCAGCGGGTCAGACCATCGCTCAGGCGCATCACACGCCAAGCCTGCTCGCCGGTTTCGAGATCACCATGCGCGAGCTGGTCAAGACGTTTGCAGCGAAAGACCTCGCGCCGGGCGACGTTATCGTCACCAACGACCCTTACCGCGGATGCCAGCATGTGATGGATCTCTACGCCATTGCTCCCGCCTATCATGACGGAGAGCTTGTCGGGTTCGTCGGCAATATTGCGCATCATTCCGATCTCGGCGGCGTCGCGGCCGGCGGGGTCGCGGGCGGGATTCGCGAGATCTATCTCGAAGGCTTGCGCCTGCCGATGGTGAAGCTGCTCAAGCGCGGGGTCGAGGACAAGGAGCTGCTCGCCGTCATCGCCAATCAGATCCGGGTCCCGGACAAGACGCTGGGCGACATTCGGGCGCAGGTTTCATCGCTCATGGTGGGTGTCGACCGCATGGACCGGCTGTTTCGGAAATACGGCAGGACCACCGTGCAGCAGGCGTGTCGCGATCTGCTCGACTACTCGGAGCGGCGCATGCGGCTGGGGCTGCGCAACATCCCCGCCGGCACCTACGAGGCGGACGACTTCATCGATGATGACGGCGTCAACGAGCAGCCGATTCGGGTCGCCGTCAAGGTCGCCATCAGCAATGATCGCGCCATTGTCGATCTCTCCGGCTCCGATCCGCAGGCCGAGGGCAATACCAACTCGACCATCGCCAACACCTATGCTGCCGTCTATTACGTGATGATCGCGGTGGTGGACCCGCACATGCCGCCCAATTCGGGCTGTTACCGCCCGATCGAGATCATCACCCGGCCTGGGACCGTGGTCGACCCGCTCCCGCCGGGAGCGGTGGCGGCGCGCACCAACTGCTCGCAGAAGATCGTGGAAGCCATGTTGCGCGCGCTCGCTCCCGCGCTGCCGGATCGGGTGGTCGCCGGAGGGCATGCTCAGATCACGACCTGCGCGTTCGGCGGCCGCGACGCCCAAACCGGGGCGCCCTTCATCTTCACCGATATCCAGGGCGGAGGGAACGGCGGGCGGCCTTACGCCGACGGCGCCGACGGGCAGGACAGTCATCTGCCGCGCTTCATGAATACGCCGGTGGAAGCGGTGGAGCAGCGTTTCCCCGTCCGCATCGAGCGCTACGAGCTTATTCGTGACAGCGCGGGCGCCGGCAAGTTTCGCGGCAGCCTGGCGCTGCGCCGCGATATTCGCGTGCTTGCCGGGCCGGTGAGCTTTGCGCGCTATGCCGACCGTCACAAGATAGCGCCGCGCGGCTTGTTCGGCGGGCAGGATGGCGCGACTGGCGCGTTCCTGCTCAATCCCGGCACACCGCACGAACGCCGACTGAAATCCAAAGGCCTCGACATCCTGCAAGCTGGCGATCTCGTCAGCCTGCGCCTGCCGGGAGCAGGGGGCTACGGGGACGCGCGCGAGCGCAGCCCGGATGCGATCGAGCGCGATCTCCGCGACGACAAGGTGAGCGTCGAAGCGGCACAATCGCACTATGGCGTCGCGGTCGATCGCGAGACGCTGCGGGTGGAGCGGAGGCGCTAGGCTTCCCCTGTAAATCCCTGTAAAGGGGGCGGGTCGACGGCCAAAATCTGAAAAAAAGTGAGTATGATCAAAGACATATGCCGAAATGGCAGGATCCGGAACAGGGAATAACAGGGAAATAACAGGGAAAATCACGGTTTCCAGCACGTTGCGATCACCGCTGCCAACGAAGATGATGAGCATCCGGCGAAAGCGCCCCCGCGCTTTCTCTCGTGTAGACTTCCCGCCCATGTCCCTCCTCCGAGCACCGCAAGCTGACCAACCACCTGCGTGTTCAGCGGTGCCGATAAACCCGGCTTGGGATCTCATTTCCTCGCCAGTGATTGGAGGCCCGCGATTGGTGCAGCCCCTACCGAGTGCCGAATTTAATCAATACCATTCAGTAATCTGAGCCCGTGCTGACCGCGGACTGCCTCTATGACTGGCCAGCCCCAGCGTATCGCTGTTTGTCACCTGCTCCTGCGGGGTAATCGCTGGATGCCCGTGAGTGTGAACAGAAAACTTGGACCGAATGACCGTTGTTCACCAGGCGGCGCAGTCATCTCCGCATGTCCCTGTGCAGTTGTTGAAGGGGATACGATCATTGGATGGCTGGAAAACTCAGCGTTCATGGTTCGAGAAGTCGAAGTGGACGGTACCCTGGCTGCGCTCGATCTCGCTCCCACGGCTCTTGCATTGAAGGCCAAGACCCTCGACGCGGAAGCTGCCGAAGCAGGAGTGGTCGGTATCACTTCGGCAATTGCGAAGCGGCGCATTCAGGAGCAGAACACAGGGAAACTTCCTTCAGAGTGGCGCTAAGCCGCCTTCGAGCGGGCTACCGTACAAATACTGGATAAGCTTCAAGGTCATTCCGTTGTTGGGGTACTGCTTCTCGAACGTTAATACAGACAGCCCGGAGGGCATCGACACGGCTTGGCCTGTCCGGCCTGGTTCAGAACGCCTTGGGCAGGCCGGCTTGGCGCAGGATAGCGTTGGCGGTGTGTCGGCTGGGAATGCCGACGGGTACAGCGAAGTTTCGCCGCGTGATTGGGCTGTACCAGATTTCATGGCTGCCGCGGCCTTGCCGGACCAAGGTGCAGCTAGCGGCGCGCAGCAAGTCGCGCAATGCACGGTCGAACTGTGGCGCCATTCAGGCTGCAACGGCCTCGGCTTCGCGCAGCGCAGTAATCTGCAGGAACAGCGAGCCAGGATCGATGTCCGGGTGATTGTCCGGCAGCAGGTCGATCGCGATTGCGGATATCTTCGCAAGCAGCTCGTCGAGCGTCGGTGCGTCGGCCGCAGCCGGAATGTCGTCGCAGTGCCCGCTCCAGACCGACGCCTCTGCATCCCAGGCGGCGGAAATCGTGAAAATTACAGGCTTGGACATATCGGCTCCCTGCGTGCGACCACCTTGAGGGCCTCCGACTGGCCTTCCTATCATAGCTATAGTCTAAGTCTAGTTTGCTGCGATGCCCTCCTCCGAGCACCGCAAGCCTGGTCGAATCGCTTCCAAGCACGCACGCATTGGCGACGCGCAGCCTGCTTGAGCGCACCCAAGAATAAACCCGGCGCGGTAAGCCGGCCGGGCCTGGACACATTTGTCAAGGATAGCCCTTTATACACGAGTCGCGTAACAAATCAATGAAGTGCAAGTTGTATTTTTGCGGACCTACAACGCCGTTGCCACGCGGCCCCTGGCCGGCACGGGAGCTCAATTCATCAGCAACACCATGCGTCCGCGCTTCACTTCACCGTTCTCCACAAGGCGATGGGCCAGCACGCCTTCTGCAAGCGGCAGCTCCCTGGCGACGCGCGGTTTGAGCACACCGGCCTCGACCAGGCGGCAGACGCGATCCAGCATGGCGTGGTCATCATCGACTCTCACGTTCTGAACCATGATGCGGTACTCCCTGCCGCGATCCTCGATCGGAGCCGCATTGAAACAGATCAGCTTTCCGCCCCGTTTGAGCACCCGGTACGAGCGCTGGTGCACATCCCCGCCCTGGGTGTCGATGGCCACGTCGTGATCGGCCACGGCGCGGGAGAAATCCTCGCGATCGAACGCGACCACGAGCTGCGCCCCAAGCTCGTGCACGTAATCGCGGTCGCATTCACGGCAGGTTGCGGTGACGACCGCGCCGAGATGCCGCGCCAGCTGCACGCAAGCGCCGCCGACCGCGCCGGCCGCGCCATGCACCAGCACGCGGGCGCCCGAGGCAACGTTGTCACTCGCAAAGGCGCTCACCGCGCACACGCCCTCGTGGATGACGGCAGCCGCCTCGGAAAAGCCAACGTTGGCCGGAGCGAGCGCCACCTTCCCGCGCCGGCGGACGATTTGCTCGGCGCAGCTGCCGTTCTCGTCGTGAGCAGCGGCGAACACGACGCGGTCGCCGATGTGCAGATCATTCACGCCTTCGCCGCGAGCGATGACTTCGCCCGCTCCGTACCGGCCGGGAATTTTGGGAAAGCTGATGGAGAAGTGCCGCTGCAGCAGCCCGGCGCGGAGCTTGCAATCGCCGGGGGCAACGCTCGCGGCGCGCACGCGAATGAGCACCTCGCCCGCTCCGGGGCGCGGGTCCGCGAGCTCCCGCAGTCGGAGCACGTCGGGTCCGCCGTATGCCGCATAGAGCAGGGCTTTCATCTTGGCGCGGCGGCGCGAGGAAGCGCGGTTCTCAATCTGCGATAGGCAGCCGCCGTCGGCGTATGCGCCCGCGCTCTGCGACGAGGATGCTCTGCTCAATGTCATCCCTTGCACGTTCGAGCAACTCGGACATGCGTATCTTCACGTCGGCTTCACTCCACTCGCCGCCGCGAAACAGAATCAAGCTCGGCGCTGCAGGCGTGGGTAATCGAGATCCGCGGTAATGATCGTGCGTTTTTCCCGTCTTGCACCAGCGATGATTTCCGCATCGGACGCTTGGTCAAGGCCGATATCGCGCGCGTGAATAGCATCATGTCCCTCCTCGATTAGCCACTGCGCCAAATCCGGCGAGAGCGGCATATCGACGAAAAACTTCACCGGATAAGCTCGACGGTCTCGTCTTCGGCGAGTCCGGCGGCATACGTAATGCCTCGTCGATATCCTCAGGCTCGAGATAGGGGTAGCCTTGCAGTATTTGCTCGCGTGTCTCCCCGGCAGCAAGCAGCCCAAGCAGACGGGCTACTGGGAATCTCAGCCCGCGGATGCACGGCTTACCGGTGCAGACTGCCGGGTCTATGGTGATCCGGGAAAACGCCATGCTTTAAGATAGCCAAAGGGGACGAAAGTTGCCAGCCTGCGCGTGATTATGCGTTTCCCAATCACGGTTGGGCATGCCTCAACGAGCAGTGCTAATGGATTGTGGTTGTTTGGTCTTGGCAGAACCCGCATGAGCTGCGCCAATCCTCTCCTGCACAAGCCTTCGCGGCGCCTGCCCGCGCGCGTGGTGATCATCGGAGCGGGCACCATCGGGCCGGACATCGGCTATTACCTCAAGGCCGCGCTTCCCGACCTCACGCTGCATCTCGTCGACGTGGCGCAAGCCCCGCTCGATCGCGCCGTCGAGCGATTCAACAGCTATGCGCAAAAAGGCGTGGAGCGCGGCAGGCTCAGCACGGAGCAGGCGCAGCGGGTCATGCAGAACGTGCACGCGACGCTCGACTACGCCGTCGCTGGCGATGCGGATTGGGTCATCGAGGCGGCGACCGAAGCGATCGCGCTCAAGCGCCGGATCTTCGCGCGAGTCGAGGAGATCGTCTCGCCGCAGGCGATGATCACCTCGAATACGAGCTCGCTCCCGGCCGAGCGCATCTTCGCCGACCTGCGTCACAAGGAACGCGCGACGGTGACGCATTTTTTCGCTCCGGCCTGGCGCAATCCGATTGTCGAGGTGATCCGCTGGCCGGGCGCCGACGCGCGATTGCTAGACGACCTCAACTGGATATTCTGCATGACCGGCAAGGTGCCCCTGGTCACTGCCGATGTCCCCTGTTTCATGCTCGACCGCATCTTCGACAACTGGTGCAACGAGGCGGCGCTCTTGCTCGATCGAGCGAGCGCGGCGGAGATCGACACGGTCGCCATGGAGCTGGTGCACGCCGGACCGTTCTTCGTGCTCAATCTCGCCAACGGCAATCCCATCATCATCGAGACCAATACGCTGCAGGCCGAGGCCGAAGGCGCGCACTACCGCCCCGCGGGCATTTTCCATTCGGTCCAGACCTGGCGGACCGTGGCAGCGGGCAGGCAGGTCGAGGTCCGTCCGGAGATTGCGTCGCTCGTCCGCGACCGGATGCTGGGGATCCTGATCTCGCAGACGGCGGATGTTCTCGACCGCAAGATCGGCGACGCTGCCGATCTGGAGCTCGGCTGCCGTCTTGCGCTGGGATTCAAGCGCGGGCCGCTCGAGATCATGAAGGGGCTCGGCGATGTCGAGGTCGGCCGTATCGTCGAGCGTATGCGGCATGAGCGCCCGGGCTTGCCGCCTCCGCGCCGGGGACTTGGCGATTATCAGAATTTCTTCCGCTACGTGCAGAGCGATGATGTCGGCGACGTGAAGGTCATCACGCTGCGCCGCCCGGAGGCGCTGAACGCGCTCAGCGACGAGGTGACCGACGAGATCCTGGCACTGATCCGGCGCTGGGAAGGCGACGATGCCGTGCGCGGCTTTGTGCTCACGGGCTATGGCCCGCGCGCGTTCTGCGCGGGCGCCGACATCGGCCGCTTCCCGGCTGTGCTGGGGAATGCTTGCGCCGCGGCGCAATACGCGCGCGACTGCGCGCGTCTGCTCGTCCACATCGATGCCATGCGCAAGCCGGTGGTTGCGGCGCTCAACGGCATGGCGTTGGGCGGCGGCCTCGAGCTCGCGCTGCGCTGCCACGGGATCGTCGCCCTCTCCGGCGCCGTCCTGCAATTTCCGGAAATCACGCTGGGGATCGTGCCCGCGCTCGGCGGCATGGTGGTGCCCTATCGCCGATGGCCGCAGGCAGCGGCCGAGTTCCACGACATGATCCGCGGGGCCGCGCGCATGCCGGCCAAGACCGCGCACGCGCTGGGTATCATCGATGCGCTCGCGCACGACCATGCCGGCCTGATCGACGCCGCGGTCGCCCGCGTGCACGCGCTCTCGGGAAGCTTGCCGCGCCAGCGGTTTGGCGAAGGCGGGGTCGGCATCGCGCCGCTGCTCCCGATGGAGCCCATCGCAGCGAACGGCGCGCGCCTGAGCCGTGAGGTCATCGGCATCATCGAAGCGGCGATCACCGAGGCGGCGGCGGCAACGCGTTTTGAAGCCGCGCTCGAAGTCGGCTATCGCGCGTTCGGGATCAGTGCCTGCACCGCGGCGGCACGCGAGGGCGTAGAGGCGTTCCAGCAGCGCCGGACCACTGATTTTGCCAGGACGGGGTAATCGTATTGTCACCACGCGGCGCGCGGAGAACGTGCAGCTTGAGCCCGCGCACTTTTTCGCCGCGAGCATGAGAAGCGGCTTCGCGCAGCCCCTGCATGATCCGCTGAGCTGATTTTGTCATGTTCTTCTCCGCACCAACCGAGCGACTTCGTTCGTTGATATCGCATGCGGCTCGCATGGACCCGTAGCATGGACCCTACAGCACTATGCCGGCCGGGGCGCAAGGCCGAGATAACTCTCGACCACGCGCGGGCTGGCGGCGAGATCGGACGCGCGTCCTTCCGAAACGAGCTCGCCCATCTCGAGCACGTAGCCGTAATCGGCGATCTGCAAGGCGGCGCGGGCATTCTGCTCCACCAGCAGGATGGACACCCCGGTCGATTTGAGGTCGGCTATGACGTGAAATATCTGGCGCACGATCGTCGGGGCGAGACCGAGACTGGGCTCATCCAGCATCAGCAGCACGGGCCTGGCCATCAGCGCCCGACCGAGCGCGAGCATCTGTCGCTCCCCGCCGGAGAGCGTCGCAGCGAGCTGCTTTCGCCGCTCCTCGAGGTGGGGAAATCGCCGGTAGATCGCTTCCATGTCGGCCTTGAGGTCGCGCGCGCCTGCGCGCATGCGGGCAAACGCCCCGAGCACAAGATTGTCCTCGACCGACAGCTCGCCGAACAGCTCGCGCCGCTCCGGGACCAGACAGAGAAGCGGAACGCGCTCCTCGGTGGGCAGCCCCGAGAGCTCCTGGGCGCCATAGCGGATCGAGCCCTGCGACGGCAGAAGCCCCATCAATGCCGCGAGCAGCGTGGTCTTGCCGGCCCCGTTAGGGCCGATGACGGTAACGATTGCCCCTTTCTCCACGTTGAGATCGAGCCGATGCAGGACCTCCGCCTTGCCGTAACCCGCCGAAAGCCCGCGGACTTCAAGCCCGCTCATGCCACGCTCCCGAGATAGGCCTCAATCACCGCAGGATCGGCCTGGATGTCCTGGGGCGAACCTTCCGCGAGCTTCTCGCCGAAATTCATCACGATCAGCCGATCAACCAGGCCCATGACGAACTCCATGTCGTGCTCGACCAGGAGGATGCTCAGCCCGGAACGGCGAAGCGTCCGGACAAGCTCGGCAAGCGCCTGCTTTTCCAGATAACGCAGGCCCGCCGCCGGCTCGTCAAGCAGCAGCAGCACCGGGTCGGCGCAGAGTGCGCGCGCCACTTCCAGCATGCGTTGCGAACCCAGCGGCAGCGTGCCGGCGGCGGCGAACGCCTGTTTGCGCAGCCCGACCTGATCCAGCCGCTGCGCCGCCTCGCAGCGCAGACTTGCTTCCTCGACACGGTCGAGCCGCAGGCTGGCTGCGAGCACGCCATCGCGCCCGCGCAGATGCGCGCCCAGCGCGGCATTCTCCAGCGTGCTCACGAGGGGAAGGATGTTGACGTGCTGAAAAGTCCGCGCAATGCCGCGGCGGGCGATCTCGCGTCCAGTGAGATGCTCGATGCGCTCGCCCCGAAACACGATCTGGCCGTCGCCCACCGCCAAGACTCCAGTCATCAGATTGAACGCCGTGCTCTTGCCGGCGCCGTTGGGGCCGATCAGCCCGAGAATCTCGCCGGCACGCATCTCGAACGACAGCTCCTTCACCGCCGCCAAGGCGTCGAACCATTTGCTCACGCCGCGAAGCTCGATCAGCGGCTCGCCCTGCGCCGGCTGCGCTCGCGTCGGCAAGGGTTGCGCGCGCGCCGGCAGCATGCGCTTGGTATCGGCGGGGATCAGCCGGGCGAAATACGACGCCAGCCCATCTCGGGTCCAGTGCAGCATGACCACGACGAGAACACCGAACACGACGATCTCGAAGTTGCCGCTCTGCTCAGTGACCTTCGGGAGCAGATCCCTGATCCATTCCCGCAGAAACGTGAGCAGCGCGGCGCCGATGACCGCGCCCCACACCTCGTTTGATCCGCCGATTACCGCCATGAAGAGATAATCGATGCTCGCATTCACGCCGAACGGTTGCGGACTGATGAAGCGCAGAAAGTGCGCGTAGAGCCAGCCCGACAGCGCGGCCAGCGTCGCGGCGTAGACGAAGACCACGATCTTGAGGCGCGCAGTATCCACTCCGAAGCTTTCCGCCATGATGACGCGGGCCTTGAGCGTGCGGATCGCCCGCCCCGAGCGCGAGTCGAGGAGATTGCGCGCGGCGAGCAACGCGAGCAGCGTCAGTGCCCAGATCAGATAGTAGAACGTGCGGCCGTCCCCCAAGCGCACGCCCAGCACGGTGAGGGGCGGGATTTCCGCAATGCCGGAATATTTTCCGAGCCATTCCAGATTGCCGAGAAGGTAATAGATGGCGATCCCCCATGCGATGGTGCCAAGCGGCAGGTAATGACCGGAGAGCCGCAGGGTGATGAAGCCGAGAAACAGCGCGATGATGCCGGTAAGCGCGATTGCCGCCGGCAAGCTGAGCCAAGGCGACAGTTCGTAGCGGGTGGTGAGCACGGCGGTGGTATAGGCGCCGATGCCGACGAAGGCGGCCTGCCCGAACGACATCTGCCCGGCAACGCCGGTGAGCAGAACGAGGCCGAGCGCAACAATGCTGGCGAGCCCGGTATAGTTCAGCAGCGTCACGTAGAATTCCGGCAGGACGAGGGGGGCGATCATCAGGAGGAGCACGGCCGCAAGCGTCAGGTTGCGCCGGCTCATGGCTCCTCTTCCTCCTCGATCCGCCGGGTCGCGAGAGAACGCCAGAGCAGCACGGGGATGATCAAGGTGAAGACGATCGACTCCTTGAACGCGCTCGCCCAGAAGGACGAGAACGATTCGAGCAACCCCACCAGCAACGAGCCGATCACAGCGGCGGGATAGCTCGTCATGCCGCCGATGATGGCGCCGACGAAGCCCTTCAGACTGATGAGAAAGCCGGTGTCGTAATAAATCGTCGTGATCGGCGAGACGAGGATGCCGGAGACGGCCCCGATCAGCGCCGCCAGCGCAAAGCTGAGCCGGCCCGAGAACTCGGCCGAGATTCCGACAAGACGCGCTCCGACGCGGTTGATTGCGGCAGCGCGCAGCGCCTTGCCGTGGACCGTCCGTCCGAACAGAACGGCAAGCACGATCGCGAGGACGACCGCCGTGACCACGACGGCAACGCTCTGACCGGTGATGATAAGAGAGCCGAGCTGGAATTGCAGGGCCGGCAGGATGCTCGCGCGCAGGCCCTCGCCGCCGAAGAAGTAAAGCCCAAGCCCGGTCATCATGTAGTGCACTGCGACGGCAATGATCAGCAGCACGAGAATTGACGCGTTCGCCAGCGGCTGGAAGGCGAGCCGATAGAGCATCGGCCCCATAAGCGTCACGACCGCGAGAGTGACGCCAACCTGTAACAGAACATCATCGGGGCGTGCCGCCGCGGTCCACGCTGCGGCGGCAACGAGCAGGGGGGCGAGCACGTTCCAGCACAAGGACCGCGTCAGTGCGCCCCGCGCGTTCCGCCGGAGAAGCGCCCAGCCGTCGAGCACGGCCACTGCGAGCCCTGCAACGAGGAGCAGATAGACCGTTCCCGGCACCTTGCCCGCCTGCAGCGTCGCGAGCGACAGGGCCGCATAGGAGACGAACTCTCCCTGCGGCACAAGGATTACGCGGGTGACGGTGTAGACGACGATGAGCGCGAGAGCGAGCAGGGCATAGATCGCGCCATTGGTGACGGCATCCTGCGCCAGCCACAGGGCGATCTCGCGGCTCATCAGTTATTTCATCAGCCGCCACACGCCATTGTCGACATGCACGAGGACGCGGGCACGTTTGTCGAGACCGTTATGGTCGCCGGCACTCATGTTGTAGATGCCGTGGGTCCCGACCACGTTGTGGACGTTCTCCAGCGCGTCCCGCAACGCCTGGCGGAACTCCGGCGTGCCCGGTTTTGCCTTTTGCAGAGCGACGGGAACGGCAGCGTTGAGCAGCAGAAAGCCATCGTAGCTGTAGCCGCCGAAGGCATTGCGGCTGCCTTCGCCGAATGTCTGCTCGTAGCGTCTGGTGAAATCCAGCGCGACCGGCTTGATCGGGTTGTCGTCCGGCAAATCCTCCGGAACGATGAGCGGGCCCGTGGGCGCGATGGCGCCCTCGACCGCCTTGCCCCCGACCTTGATGAACTCGCGGTTGACGGTTCCGTGGTTGTGATAGATCTGTTTCTTGTAGCCGCGCTCGACAAAGCCCACATGCGGAAGCGCGCCGCCGGTGCCGGACCCTCCGACGACGATTGCGTCCGGATTGGCTGCAAGCACCTTGAGCACCTGGCCGGTCACGCTGGTATCGGCGCGGCCATAACGCTCCTCCGTCACCACCTTGATTCCGGCGGGGGTCCCTTCCTGCTCGGTCGCTTTCAGGACGAGATCGCCCCAGGAGTCGGAAAAGCCGATGTATCCCACGGTCTTCACGCCGTGAGCCTTCATGTGCTCGACCACCGCGCTCATCATGAGCGGCGTCGGCTGCGGGACAACGAACACCCATTGCAGCTTGTCCGGGGGAAGCGCCACCGGCGAGAGCGCGATCAACGGCACCTTCATCTCGTTGGCGATTTGCGCGATCTGCGTCGTTGACGGTACCGAGACCGAGCCCATCACCGCATCAACGTTGTCCTCGGTGATGAGCTTGCGCGCATTCTTTGCCGCTTCGGTCGCATCGGTCTTGTCCTCGTACATGATCACCTTGACGGGGTGGCCGGCGATCGTCTTCGGCATCAGCTGGAAGGCGTTCTTGTAATGGATGCCGAGCGAAGCGCCCGGTCCGGTGGCTCCCATGGTGAGCCCGAAGGTGATCTCCTGGGCCGCCGCGCCGGTCACCGATGCAAACGCCAGCGCCAGAGCAAGCGACAGATGTCGAATCATGGTGCTTTCCTCAGATCAGCCTTGTTCGTGATTTTCGCGCAAGCATGGAGCATCTTGCGGCCATGCTCAAGATGCTCGGATGCCGATGCTCGTAGCGGCGACGCATGCGTCGCCCTGCCCCACACGTACCTGTTGATAGAGGGGCGAGGCATGAGGGGCACCCCAAAAAATGCCTTGCATTTTTTGGGGACCCCGACTCGCCCCTACAAACAATGAAGACTACTGTTTCCACGCCACGATCCCGTCGGCGGCGAGCGCATCGATGTCACCGTCCGCGTAGCCGGCCTGGACCAGCACGCGCCTGGTATCGGCGCCGTAGCTCGGCGGGAAAGCGAGCTTGCCGCTGGCGCCTTCGACATCAACCGCCATCGGCTGCATGCGAACCACCTTGCCGTTGGGCATCAGCGTCTGCGTGAGCCTGGACGCGAGCTGCGGCAGCTCGCGCACCTGCGGAATGTTGAAAATGCGCGTTGCCGGGATCGTGGCCGAGCGCAGGTCATGGAGCAGCTCCTCCACCGTGTGCCGGCTGGTGACTGCCGCCATGTCGCGATGAATGGATTGCCGCTCCTTGTGACGGCCTTCGTTGGTCCAACGCATCGGGTTGGCAACGCAGGCGAATTTCGGCACCGCGGTCAAGCGGCGCCACTGCACGTCGCTGCCGATCGCGAGATAGACGAAGCCGTCCTTGGCCGGATAGACGTTGGTGGGGATGAATTTGCGGTGCTCGTTGCCGGCGCGCGTGATCTCGTTCGGCTCGCAATCAAAATCGATCAAGGGGAGCACGGTGATGAGCCATGACGCAGCGGCCTGCAGCATGGAGACGTGGATCGCCTTGCCGCGCCCGGTCTCGTTGCGCTCGAGCAGCGCCAGCATCACATTGGCATAAACCTCGTCCCCGGCTTTGAGATCGATCACCGGCACGCCCATCTGGGTGGGCGCGCCCGCCGGATCCCCGGTCACCTCCATATAGCCGCACATCGCCTGGACGACCGGGTCATAGCCGGGCACATCCGGGTATTCCGGTCCCATCGCCGAGATGCCGGCCCAGATCAGGTCCGGCTTGACCGCGCTGAGCGCGGCGTAATCGATGCCGAGCGCCTGGTAGCGTGAGGGCAGCGTATTGCAGCAGAAGACGTCGACCTTAAGGGCAGCAATCAACCGCCGAAGGATTTCCTGCCCGCGCGGATGCTTGAGGTTCAACGCGATGGCTTCCTTGCCGACATTGGGCGCAATGAAGTAGCTGCGCCGATCCTCGTCGGCGACGCGGCTGCCGATATAACGGTTGGGATCGCCGGGAAGACCGCCGTCTGCCTTGGTCGCCTCGATCCGGATCACGCGCCAGCCGAGTTGCGCAAAGCGCAGCGTCGCCGAAGGCATCGACAGCGCCTGCTCCAGACTGAGGACCGTGCGGGATCTCACCGATCCGCTCCGTACATCTTCCGCGCGGCATCCGGGGAGATCAGGCCGTCGCGGATCTCTTGCCGCAGCTTCACGCGGTCGCGCTTGGTCGGATCGCCGTACCCGCCGCCGCCGCCCGCCTGCTGGTGATAGACGGTGCCGCGCGGCACGCCGGCGATCAGGTCCTTGTTGCGCGGTTTGACCACCGTGCCGTCCGGGTAGGTGAGCCGAATGAAGTTGAGCGAGCCGCTGCCGCCGCCGAACAGTCCGAACGCGGGCTCGAAGTCGCCGTCCCCGAAAACGACGACCTGAGTGTCGTCCGAGCCGATCTCGAAAATCGTCTCGACTCCAAGGCCGCCGCGCCATTGTCCGGGGCCGGCGGAGTCCGGGAGCAACTCGTGCTTGATCAGCCGATGCGGCGTCTGCTGCTCGAACATCTCATAATCCTGATCCAGCACGCCGCCCGATGCATCGATCATGCCGATGTGGTCGTAGCCGTCGGTCCCTTGCAGGGCGCCGGAGCCCCCCTTGAGCCCCATGAAACCGATATCGACGTAGCGCTCGTTCTTCTCCCGATCGAGGCCGGTCGTCAGCGAGCACAAGAGATTGTTCCAGCCCGCGGTCACCCGTTCCGGCATGGCCGGCGCCAACGCGCGCTGAATGGCTTCCGCGTTGGGCGGGCAGAGGTGATTTCCGAAAGTGGTTGCCTTCGGGTACGCGGCGTTGAGTATCGTGCCCTGGGGAATGATGATCTCGATCGGCGCGACCATCCCCTCATTGTGAGGGATGTCCGGGTTGACCATCTGCAGCAGGGTCAGGATCGTCGCCGAGGCGCTCGACGTAAAAGTCCCGTTCACGAAGCCGTCGGTCTGCGCGTCGGTTCTCGAGTAATCAAACCGGATGCGCTTGTCCTCGACCGTGATGGTAACGCGAATGGTGAAGATCGATCCCTCGTGCCGGCCGTCGTAATAGACCCGGCCTTCGCCGCTGTAGACCCCATTGGGGATGGCGGCGATCTCGCTTTCCATCATCTTGCGGGTGGCATCGAACAGCGCCTGCTTGTGCGCTTCGAAGCTGGCACGGCCATATTTCTCGAGGAGCGCGAGCATTCGGCGCTCGCCGACACGGCACGCGCCGATCTCCGCCTTCATGTCGTGCTGCACGACATCAAAACGGATGTTGGCGAATATCAGGTCCCATACATCCTTGCGCAGCCGCCCTCTCTCGTAGACCTTGACCGGCGGAATGCGCAGCGCCTCCTGCCAGACCTCAACCGCGTTGGGATTGTATCCGCCCGCAACCGCGCCCCCGATATCGGCCTGGTGGCCTTTCACCGCGGTCCAGGCGACCAGCTCGTCCTCGAAGAATATGGGCTTGTACACGGCAACATCGTTGTTCTGGTTGCCCATGGAGAAAACGTCGTTATGAAAAATGACGTCTCCAGGATGAATGTCGTCGCCGAAATAGTTGCGGATGTACTTGCAAACAGGCGCGAGCGAGAAGGCGAGGATCGGCAGGTTCTCGGTCTGCTCGAGCATGCGGCCCTCGGCATCGTAGAGACCCGTCACGTAGTCCTTGGCCTCGCTCAGGATCGGCGACTGGGTCGCCCGCTGCATGGATGTGGACATCTCGTCCGTGATCGAGCGGAAGGTGCGCGCGTAAACCGAGGTGAGAATCGGATCGATGGTCATGCCGGGGCCGCAGGGCGGATACTCCATACCTCCCCCTGAAAGGGGTCGGGTGGGGGTGCTGCGCTCAGCGCTGGGATTTGCTGACCATCGCGGCTGCCGATTAACCCCCACCCGGCGACCCCCGACAAAGTCGGGGGTCGCCGACCCCGGAACAAGTCCGGGGCAGGCTCTCCCCCTGAAAGGGGGAGGTATTGCGGAGCTTGCTGCGCCGCTGAGTGCATATGCGACAGCGCTGTCCTGCGGGCAGAGGAGAGCGCGTCGGAATTGCGCACTAGGTCGTTGCGATCCTTGCGGTGGAGCACGAAGGACCGATGGCGGTCGACCATGCAATCGAAGCTGGCCGACACCAGCACCGTCGTGGTCTCGGTCTCGATCAAGGCAGGGCCGGCAATCCGGTTGCCGCAGCGCAAGCGGTGCCCGTCATACACGGCAATGGCCTCGAACGAGCCTGTTTCGGGGATATACGCCAGGCGTTTTTGCTTGAGGGCAGCGGTTGCATCCTCGCCGCTCTCCTCCTCCACGGGATAATCGGGCCGCTCGGTCTCGCCGACCGCCTGAACACGGACATTGATGATCTCGATAGGCGTTCCCTCCGCCTCCAGGCTGTATCCGAACGAGCGATTGTGCGCCTCGTGAAATGCGCGCGCGATAGCCTCGCTGTCGCAGTCCGCGACCCACTTTTCCGGGACGTCGAACGATACCTCGTGGTACTGCTTGGCATAGCGGCAATCAAAGCGGAGGCGGAACTGCCGCAGCGCGGGCGCCACATGCTCCTGCTGCAGGAGCCGATCGCCCTCGCGTCGCATCTCGTCGAGAATGCGCTTGAGCCGCGGCCAATCCACCCGTGCCAGTCGCGCGACGAAGGTGCGCACGAAATCATGCGCGAGCTGGGAGAGCAGCATGCCATAGGCGCAGAGAACGGAGGCTGAGGCGGGCACGATCTGCAAGGGGATCTCGAGCTCGGTGCAGATGAGGCATGAATGCATGGGCCCGGCGCCGCCGGCCGCGACGAGGACAAATTCGCGCGGATCGAAGCCGCGTTTGATGGTCACTTCCCGCACCCCCTGCGCCATGTTGTTGCAGGCGATGCGGTAGATGCCGGCCGCCGCTTGCTCCAGGGTCAATCGCATCGGTTTGGCAATCTGCGTCTCGATCGCGTACCGCGCCGCGGCCGGGTCAAGACGCATCTTGCCGCCGGCAAAATAATTCGGATCGAGGTAGCCCAACACGAGGTTGGCGTCGGTCGTGGTCGGCAGCGTGCCGCCCCTGTCGTAGCAGGCGGGGCCCGGCGCGGCTCCCGCGCTCTGCGGGCCCACGCGCAGCAAGCCGCCCTCATCCAGCCAGGCGATCGAGCCGCCCCCCGCCCCGATGGTGTGAATGTCGAGCATAGGGAGCGCAATCTTGTGCCGTGCGATCTCGCCATCATTGACCGTCCCCGGCGTGCCGATTGCGACCGAGGCTTCGAAGCTGGTTCCGCCCATATCCGTGGTGATGCAGCGGTCACTACCGAGAGCCTTGGCGAAGAACAGCCCGGCTGCGGGGCCGCCGGCCGGCCCCGAGAGCAGGGTGAGCGCCGCCTTCCGCCGCGCAAGCTCCGGCGAGATCACGCCGCCGTTCGACTGCATGATCAGGAGCACGCCGCGGAAGCCGGCCTCGCGCAGGCGCGTGACCAGGCGGTCGAGATAGCGGTTGAGCTTGGGGCCCACATAGGAGTTGAGCGCGGTCGTGCTCACGCGCTCATAGAAGCGGATCGACGGCAGCAGATCGGTCGATACCGTCAGATAGGCATCGGGCAGCTCGCGCCGCACCAGCTCGGCTGCCGCCTGCTCGTGCGCCGCATCGGCGAAGGCATTCATGAAGCAGATCGAGACTGCCTCGACGTTCTCCTGCTTGAGCAAGGCGATGGCGCGCCTGATCTCGTCGATCGCGAGCGGCTCGATCTCCTTGCCGTTGCGGTCCAGCCGGCCGCCGACACCGATGCGCAGATAGCGCGGCACCAGCGGCGTCACATTGGTGTAGCGGTTGTCGTATTGCCGCTCGCGAATGCCGCGCCGCATCTCGAGCGCATCGCGTACGCCGCGGGTCGTTATGAGCGCCGAGCGCGCGCCGGTATGTGTGAGGGTGGCGTTGGTCGCCACGGTCGTGCCGTGGACGATGGTGTCGATTGAGCGGACGAACGCGCCGAAGTCGCTCTCCGGCGCGAGCTGTGCGGCAAATTGCTGGAGGCCTTCGATCACCGCAATCGAGGGATCCTCCGGGGTGGAAAGCAGCTTGTGGATCGACGCGGCGGCGCCGCGGCCTGCGGCGATGAAGTCGGTGAAGGTCCCGCCGACATCGATGCCGATCTTCAGGCCCATGCGAATGGCTCTACCCGCGGTCGGAGAGTTCCAGCACGACCGACATGGCGGTATCGCCGGCGGCACAGCCGGTGAACAGCCCGTATCCGCCGCCGCGCAGCGCGAGCTCCTCGATCAGCTCGATGATGGCTCGCGTACCCATCGGCGCCTGCGGATGGCCCCAGACCAGCGAGCAGCCGTAGTTGTTCATGCGCTCGAGCGGCACGCCGGTCTGGCGGGAAAACAGCACATCGTTCAACGCGAAGGGGTTATGCGTCTTGACGGCGTCCATGCGCTCGATCGTGATCCCGGCTTGCTCGAGCGCACAGCGGGCGGCGGGGATCGGAGCTTCCGGCATGTAGGCCAGCTCCGCCCGCGCTGCGCCGAACCCGTGCAGCCGGATGCGGATCTTCGGATCGCTGCTGAGCTCTTTGGCTCTTTCCGGCGAGGTTACGATGATCGCGCTGTTGCCGTCCGCCGGATGTGTCTGCCCGCCGAAAGTGACGCTGCCCCCTTCGATTGCCGGTTTGAGTTTCGCTAGACCTTCGGGTGTCGAAAATCTGATGCCTTCGTCCGAGGCAAGCGTCGCCACCGTCTTGCGAAAGGATGGATCGGGCACCTCGAAGGGCAGGCTCATGTAGCGTTTCTGAAACGCAGCATCGTCGGCAAGCGCGTCGCGATACTGTGCTTCCCGCCGCAGCACGACATCATGCTGCTCCGAGGTGGTGATCTGGTGCCTGGACGCGACATTCTCCGCAGTGCGGACCATGGCATGGCCGCCGAGCGGATCATGATTGAAATTGTCCACCACCCAGTCCTCGTGCGGGCCGGTGCCGCCGAGCCCCTGCGGATTGGGGTAGTAGATGTGCGGTCCGTTGGAGGTGCGATCGCAGGTGAGCGCGAGCGAGACCTCGGACAGGCCCGCATCGATCTCCTGTGCCGCCACAAGGAGCGCGCGTGTCCCGGTGGCGCAGGCCTGCATCACCGTTGGGCCGCCCAGATGGGGCATGCCGGCAAGCCCGGCCACCCAGGGCATGCCATAGAAGGAATGCTTCTGCGGTATGGTGAAGCCGAGAACCCCGTGATCGACCGCATCCTTGGGGATGTTCCGGCGTTCGAGCTCGCGCTTGAGGGTGTAGGCTGCGAATTGGAGCGCGTTGAGGTTGGCAAACGCACCCTGCCAGCGCGCGAAGGGCGTGCTCCAGTAGGCGCCGTAGGGGATTTCACAGTCGTAGGGCATGCGTTTCCCCGTTGTATCCGTCCGCTTCCAGAACTTTCGTCAAGCTCGCATTGATTTTGGTCAACTTGCATTGAATGGATCAACCTGCACCCGGTCTTTTCCCGCCGCAAGGCGGGCACCTGCCAGGAACAATGACTATCGTCTGCGAAGTTGCCTTCGTCGCACCTCGTCCTGCTCCGTCAGGGCTGACCGGTCTGGTCGAATGCATCCGCCATTGGGCGGGCCTGCCCGAGCTCCTCTTTCTTGACGTCTATGCGCCTGCCGCAGGATCAACCGCCGACCCACATGTGGATGAGGGCGCCGCCCCTTCTTGTCTGGCCAAGCTTGCCTTTCCATCGCTCGATGCGCTCGAGCGAGGATCGCGCGACACCCGCTTCAAGGCCGGCTTGGCCGGATTGGAGAAGGACGTTCTCAGCTGCACTGCCATGCGGCGCAGCGAGCATGCCGTTGCCGGCGCAGACGCGCCCGCGCTCCTGACCGCGCCATTCTCCTACGTCGTGCGTTATCATCGTCCGGCGGAGGACGAGCCGGCATTCGTACAGCACTATCTCGGCACGCATCCGCCGCTGCTCGGGCGCTTGCCGCGGATCCGCAACGTCCTGTGCTATGTGCCGTTGGCATGGCGCCACCCCGCCGGAATTCTGGTTGCGGACTACATGCTCGGCAACGAGGTGGTGTTCGATCACAGCGACGATTTCAACGCGGCGATGGCATCGCCCTTGCGGCACGAGTTGCGCGCGCATTTTCGCCAGTTCCCGCCGTTCTCCGGCAGGAACACGCATTATCCCATGGACCGACGCCGGCTTTTTCCCAGTGAGTCGCAGGACAGGTTATCCGTACTGCATCACAAACTACTCTAGCCCGTCATTCCGGGGCCGCGAGTGCTCGGATCGGCGCTTCGCGCCGACCGAGTGCGAGCGGAGCCCGGAATCCATAACCACAGGCCGTGCAGTGATGAAAGTGGTTACGCTGCGGTGGC